>SKEL01000150.1_pt1 | contig 76613 bp, 73 predicted proteins | sample 4826741 | NCBI WGS metagenome assembly SKEL01 (sample SAMN11008810, study PRJNA524170) | human gut metagenome | biome: Human fecal sample; material: Feces; isolation source: fecal sample from pouch patient p33 | host: Homo sapiens | place: Israel: Tel-Aviv | collected 2016-03-22
ATGATGCAACTCGTGAATTTGTTGTTGAAGTTGAAAACGATGGTATTATCGCTAAACAAAAAGGTGTAAACATTCCTTACACTAAAATCCCATTCCCAGCTCTTGCTGAACGTGATAACGCTGATATCCGTTTTGGTCTTGAACAAGGTCTTAACTTCATCGCTATCTCATTCGTACGTACTGCAAAAGACGTTGAAGAAGTTCGTGCAATCTGTGAAGAAACTGGTAACGGACACGTTCGTTTGTTCGCTAAAATCGAAAACCAACAAGGTATCGAAAACATTGACGAAATCATCGAAGCTGCTGATGGTATCATGATCGCTCGTGGTGACATGGGTATTGAAGTTCCATTTGAAATGGTTCCAGTTTACCAAAAAATGATCATCACTAAAGTTAACGCAGCTGGTAAAGCAGTTATTACAGCAACAAACATGCTTGAATCAATGACTGAAAAACCACGTGCAACTCGTTCAGAAGTATCTGACGTGTTCAACGCTGTTATCGATGGTACTGACGCAACAATGCTTTCTGGTGAATCTGCAAACGGTAAATACCCAGTTGAAGCTGTTCGTGCAATGGCTACAATCGATAAAAACGCTCAAACTCTTCTTAACGAATACGGACGTCTTGATTCATCATCATTCGCTCGTACTTCTAAAACAGAAGTAGTAGCTTCAGCAGTTAAAGATGCTACAAGCTCAATGGATATCAAACTTGTGGTTGCTCTTACTGAATCTGGTAACACTGCTCGTCTTATCTCTAAATACCGTCCAGATGCTGACATCTTGGCTGTAACATTTGACGAAAAAACTCAAAAATCATTGATGATTAACTGGGGTGTTATTCCAGTTGTAACTGAAAAACCTGCATCAACTGATGACATGTTTGAAGTTGCTGAAAAAGCTGCTCTTGAATCTGGATTGGTTCAATCAGGTGATAACATCGTTATCGTCGCTGGTGTTCCTGTTGGTTCAGGTGGTACAAACACAATGCGTATCCGCACTGTAAAATAAGGTGGTAAGTCAGAAATCTTTGATTTCGTTAACGTACCCCCGTCAGGAATGCTAGGATGCTCACAGTTCTTTGAACTAAGAGCATCCAGCAGTCTACGACGAAAATAAGGAAGTCCTATCATATCAAGCTTTACAGCCTGTTTGATAGGGCTTTTTTTATGTCAAAATGGTTGCAAGGGGCAAAAGAGCTCTACATAATTTCGATTTAACTCTGTGTTAAAATTCACATGCATACTTTTTTTATATTTCAAAACATGATATAATAGAAAAAGAATAGGAGAAATTATGGTTAAACGCGATTTTATACGAAATATTATTATAGTTTTAATTGCCATTTTGGTACTGTTTTTGTTGAGAATTTTTGTATTTTCAACATTTAAGGTGCATAAAGATGCTGCTAATTCTTATTTGTCGAATGGCGATGTAGTAGTAGTTAATCGCAATCGTGAGCCCCGTTATAAAGATTTTATCGTTTATAAGAAAGATGATATCTTTTATATCAGTCGTGTTGTTGCTATAGCTGGACAAAGCGTGACCGTAATGGATGATATTCTTTATGTTAATAATGAAGTTAAAGAAGAGCCTTACATTGGTAAAATTAAATCTGAGTATTCTTCAACATCAGATACACAGCAACCGTTTACTTCTGATTTTTCTGTAAGTACCATTACCAATGGGAAATACGATAAAATTCCAAAAGGTTATTATTTGGTATTGAATGACGATCGTCAAAATACAAATGATAGTCGTGATTTTGGTTTGATTAAAGAAAGTCAGATTCGTGGTGTTGTAACGTTTAAGATTTTGCCACTTAATAAATTTGGATTTATTACAACAGAGTAGTTTAACTGCTCTGTTTTTTTGCTATTTGTACCAATCCATAATTGGTATAGCTAAAATCATACCAATTATTTTATTGACAATGTCATATCAAAGTTATATACTGTTGCTGTAAGGTTTTGGGAAGCCTATATTAGACTATACCAATTTAAATTTTAAGAAGGAGATAGCGGGAGTTTTCTCGTTAAAGGTAAATAATATGTGTGGTATTGTTGGTGTTGTTGGAAATAAAAATGCAACAGACATTTTAATGCAAGGTCTTGAAAAACTTGAATATCGTGGTTATGATTCAGCAGGAATCTACGTAACTAACGGTTCTAATCAATGTCGTTTGATTAAATCAGTCGGACGTATTGCTGATTTACGTGCTAAAATCGGGATTGACATGGCAGGTTATACTGGAATTGGTCATACTCGTTGGGCAACTCATGGTCAACCAACTGAATCAAATGCTCACCCACATACATCTGAAACTGGACGTTTTGTCTTGGTTCACAATGGTGTTATTGAAAATTATCTACAAATTAAAGAAACATACCTTTCAAATCACCATCTAAAAGGTGAAACTGATACTGAAATTGCGGTTCACTTGGTTGGTGAATTTGTTGAACAAGGTCTTTCAGTTCTTGAAGCTTTCAAAAAAGCTTTGAACATTATTGAAGGTTCATATGCTTTTGCACTTGTTGATGCTGAAGATTCTGATACTATTTATGTTGCTAAGAATAAATCACCACTTTTGATTGGTTTAGGTGATGGCTACAACATGGTATGTTCTGATGCTATGGCAATGATTCGCGAAACGAGTGAATTTATGGAAATCCATGATAAAGAGTTGGTCGTTTTAACAAAAGATTCTGTATCAGTTATGGATTATGATGGAAATGCAGTAGAACGTGATTCTTACACAGCTGAACTTGATTTGTCAGATATCGGTAAAGGAACTTATCCTTACTACATGTTAAAAGAAATCGACGAACAACCAACTGTTATGCGTAAATTGATTACTGCTTACACAGATGATAACAACAATATTACTGTTGATCCTGAAATCATCAAAGCAGTTCAAGATGCTGACCGTATCTATATTTTAGCTGCTGGTACTTCTTACCACGCTGGTTTTGCATCAAAATCATTCCTTGAAACATTGACAGATACTCCAGTTGAGCTTGGTATTGCTTCAGAATGGGGTTATAACATGCCATTGTTGAGTAAAAAACCACTGTTCGTGATGATTTCTCAATCAGGTGAAACTGCTGATAGCCGTCAAGTTTTGGTTAAAGCTAATCAAATGGGAATTCCAAGTTTGACAATTACAAACGTTCCTGGATCTACCTTGTCACGTGAAGCAACTTACACAATGCTTTTGCATGCTGGTCCTGAAATTGCCGTTGCATCAACTAAAGCTTATACAGCTCAAATTGCTACACTAGCTATTTTGGCTAAAGCAGTTGGTGATGCTAATGGGAATAAAGCTGCTGCAGAATTTGACTTGGTACACGAACTTTCAATCGTTGCGCAATCTATTGAAGCTACGCTTTCTGAAAAAGATACAATTGCTAAAAAAGCAGAAGCACTTCTTAAAGAAACACGCAATGCGTTCTACATTGGACGTGGTTCTGATTACTATGTTGCTATGGAAGCAAGCTTGAAACTAAAAGAAATTTCTTATATTCAATGTGAAGGTTTTGCTGCTGGCGAATTGAAACATGGTACAATTTCATTGATTGAAGATGGTGTGCCTGTAATTGCTCTTATTTCAAGCAATCCTATCCTTGCATCTCATACTCGTGGTAATATTCAAGAAGTTGCAGCACGCGGAGCAAGTGTGCTGACAATCGTTGACGAAAGTCAAGCACGTGAAGGTGACGATATTATTGTAACGACTGTTCACCCATTCTTGTCTGCAATTGCAATGGTCGTTCCTGCACAATTGATTGCTTACTATGCAACACTTCAACGCGGCTTGGATGTTGATAAACCACGTAATCTTGCAAAATCAGTAACTGTTGAATAAAGTTCTTGCCAAATTTTACTTTCTAGGGTAGAATGGATAATGTAACTTTTTGCTAAAGGACAGCTAAGAAAGTTATAGCTATTTTTGATAAGGAGAAATTATGTCTTTACCAAATTGTCCAAAATGTAACTCTGAGTATGTTTACGAAGATGGATTAATGTTAGTTTGCCCAGAGTGTGCTTATGAATGGAACCCAAGCGATTCAGTTGAAGAAGAAGATGGCTTGGTTGTTCTTGATAGCAACGGTACTCGTCTTGTTGATGGTGATAGTGTTACTATCGTTAAAAACTTGAAAGTAAAAGGTGCACCAAAAGATCTTAAACAAGGTACACGTGTGAAAAACATTCGTCTTGTTGAAGGTGATCACAACATCGATTGTAAAATTGATGGTTTTGGCGCAATGAAATTAAAATCAGAGTTTGTTAAAAAACTATAATGACTTTTAAGCTGTGAGTAGATTTACTCACAGCTTTTTTGCAAAAAATGCATACATATATAAAATTATGTAAAAATAATTTATTTTTATTACAAGAAGTGAGAAATTATTCTTGATTACTCCCAATTTATTCTAAAATCTGTTATAATAGAAGGTACTATCAATTCTTTTTAGGAGAAAATATGTCATATATTTCACAAATTCTGCCTAGCTTATTAGATGGTGCAGCAGTGACATTGCAGGTTTTCTGTATTGTTATTGTGTTATCAATTCCATTTGGTGCTATCTTAGCTTTTTTGATGCAGATAAAATTTAAACCGTTACAATGGTTGTTGACTTTGTACGTGTGGATTATGCGTGGGACTCCATTGTTACTACAATTAATTTTCTTTTACTATGTCTTGCCAAGCGCGGGCGTAGTTATGGATAGACTTCCAGCAGCTATTTTAGCTTTCACGTTAAATTATGCAGCTTATTTTGCTGAGATTTTCCGTGGTGGTATTTCAGCCATTCCCAAAGGGCAATATGAGGCTGCTAAAGTTTTGAAATTAAATCAACTTCAAACGATTCATTATATTATTTTGCCACAAGTTTTCAAAATTGTTTTGCCGAGCGTTTTCAATGAAATCATTAACCTCGTTAAGGATTCTTCACTTGTTTACGTGCTTGGTGTTGGTGATTTGTTGCTTGCTAGTAAAACAGCAGCCAATCGTGATGCTTCTTTAGCACCTATGTTTGTAGCGGGAGCTATTTACTTACTGATGATTGGTATTGTAACACTAATTTCAAAACAAACTGAGAAAAAATTTGATTATTACAAATAAGAGGTGACCAGATGTTAGAATTAAAAAATATTTCAAAACAATTTGGTCAAAAAAAGATTTTTGATCAATTTAATTTGACCATTGAAGATGGAAAAATTTTGTCATTAGTAGGTCCTTCAGGTGGTGGTAAAACAACTTTGCTACGTATGCTTGCAGGTCTTGAAACAATTGATTCAGGTGAAATCATTTATAATGGTGAAGTGGTTCCAATTGATCACTTGGAGAACCTTAACTTATTAGGATTTGTTTTCCAAGACTTTCAATTATTTCCACACTTGTCTGTTTTAGATAACTTGATTTTGTCACCTGTTAAAACAATGGGAATGTCAAAAGAAGAAGCAAAAGAAAAAGCCCTAGGACTTCTTAAACGTCTTAGGTTGGGTGAGCATGCGGGAGCTTATCCTTATTCATTGTCTGGTGGTCAAAAGCAGCGAGTGGCACTAGCTCGTGCAATGATGATTGATCCTCAGATTATTGGGTATGACGAACCGACTTCAGCGCTTGATCCTGAGTTACGCCAAGAAGTTGAAAAATTGATTTTACAAAATCGTGAAGCAGGAATGACTCAAATCGTGGTTACCCATGATTTGCAATTTGCTGAAACAATTTCAGATCACATTTTAAAAATTAATCCAAAATAACAGAAAGTTTATTAGGTGTGTCTATGAAAATCAAAAAAATTCTTTTAAGCGCTTTGGTGCTTGTTTCGACTGTAGCACTAGCTGCCTGTGGTTCATCGTCTTCAAAAAAAGCTTCTAACACTGACCAGTGGGATTCTTATGTAAAAGATGGTAAGATTACGATTGGTTTCGATAATACCTTTGTTCCAATGGGATATGAAGATGAAGACGGAAAAAACGTTGGTTTTGATATTGATTTAGCGAATGCTGTTTTTGCTGAATATGGTATTAAAGTTAAATGGCAGTCAATCAACTGGGATATGAAAGAAACTGAATTAAACAATGGAACAATTGATTTGATTTGGAATGGTTATTCAATCACAGATGAACGTTCAGAAAAAGTTCGTTTCACAAACCCTTATATGATAAATGAACAAGTATTGGTGACTAAAAAATCGTCAGATATTACAAGTTTTGCTGGTATGAAAGGCAAAGTCCTTGGTGCCCAATCAGGTTCATCAGGTTATGATGCTTTTAATGCGAATCCTAAAGTATTAAAAAACATTGTCTCTGGCGGAGATGCGACACAATATGAAACATTTACACAAGCTTTGATTGACCTTAAAAACGATCGTATCGATGGTTTGTTGATTGATAAAGTTTATGCTAATTACTATCTTGAACAAGAAGGCGAGCTTGACAAGTATAATATTATTTCAAGTGAATTTGATGGTGAAGACTTTGCTGTCGGAGCTAGAAAAGCAGATAAAACACTTGTTAAGAAAATTAATCAAGCATTCCAAAAACTTTATAAAGACGGTAAATTCCAAGAGATTTCAAATAAATGGTTTGGTGAAGACGTTGCAACTGATGCCGTCAAAAACTAAAAAAGAAGTTCTAAGTTTAACAACTTAGAGCTTTTTTCATTATAAAAAGCTAGAGTAGAAGCTCTAGCTTTTGTTTATTTTTGTGATTTAGGTGTGATTTGATGGAAAACAAGGAACCAATTTTCCTTACGGCGCCAAATGCTTGTGTGTGTTTGGCCATTGAGCTCATAAGTGATTAGTTTTGTTTTTTGACTAATTGAAGTCATCTCAAAGCCTTCAAAATTACTCATGTAGTGTTTGGCACGTGAAACCATTTCGTATTTTGTATAAGTTTGTCCATCAGCATCAACGAGTTTGAAGTTATCTGAAATCAATTCTTCGTAATCAGGGATTTTTGCAAGAATGGTTTTCTCTGCTTTGAATAGTTTGCGATAAACGTTGTCCCAAATTTCATCCTCTGGGATAGATCCAGGTTCAACGTGAACATCGGTGTCATAGACTGAAAATTCTTTCCGAAGAATGTCCTCGATTTGTTCAGTGACTTCATGGCTTTCATAAACTGATAAATCTGGATTCATTTCAACAACGATGTCAAGGTAGATGTTACTTCCATAAGAGCGACCACGTTGAGATTTAACATTTGAAACTTTTGGAAGTTTTAAAATGGCTTCCTTGTATTTTTTTAATTCTTTTTGATCAAATCCATCTGATAAACTAAAGGCACTTTCCATAAAGATATCGTAGGCTGTTTTCAAAATGAAGTAAGTGATGACGATAGCAGCGAGTCTATCGATGATAACGAGATTGAAAGAAGCGGCTAGAATGGCGATAGAAGTACCGATAGATGTTACGGCATCGGATAAGTTATCCTTTGAAGCAGCTAAAAGAGCACTTGATTTGACACGTTGAGAGAGACGTTTGTTGTGGAGGTAGACACCGTACATGATTAAAGCTGAGATGACTCCGATGATAGCACCTTCTGGATCAAGTGGTATTAGACTACCAGTGATGATTTTTTCAATAGTTTGAAAGAGGACTTTAAAACCAATGTAAAACATGATAAATGAAGTAATCAAACTTGATAGATCTTCGATTTTCCAATGTCCAAAACGATGATCTTCATCAGCTGGCTTACTTGCTAGATGTAATCCGATTAATAGGACAACATTTCCTAAAATATCAGATAAGTTGTTAAAACCATCAGCGATTAAAGAAGATGAATTAAGAAAATATCCAGTTATTAATTTGAGTAAAGTAATGACAAAGTATGCGACAATGCTGACAATTGGTCCACGCTTAGCTAAACGAAGATTTTCTTCTGGTGTTGACATATAATGCCTCCTTTGTGAGAAATGGCGGTATGTATATTAAAATTAAGGCTACCTTCTATTATATCACTAAAACGACTTCCTGGGACAAAAGAATCCTGTCAAGAAGCGCTTTCTTAGCAGGATTTTTCTGAGTTTGACAAGAATAAAAGACTAGGATTAAACCTAGTCTTTATTTTGATAATTATTAAAATATTGTTTAGTTTCTTTGATAATAATTGGTGAAAGAGCAAGTAGTGCAATTAAGTTTGGAATAGCCATTAAACCATTAACAATATCTGCAATAACCCAGATTGTTTCGAGGCTAATGTATCCACCCAAGGCAACCATTATAATGAAAATAACACGGTAAACTGGAATTGCTTTAGTCCCAAAAAGAAATTCGAAACAACGTTCTCCGTAGTAACCCCATCCAAGAATTGTTGTAAAGGCAAAGAGAATTAAACTAATTGTCAATGCGTAAACACCAAAGTTACCAAAGACAGTAGAGAACGCTGATTGCGTTAGAGTTGCTCCATTGAGGTTGCTTGTCCAGCCACCAGTAACGATGATTGATAGACCTGTTAGTGTACAAATAATGATGGTATCGATGAAAGTACCAGTCATAGAAACAAGACCTTGTTCGACGGGTTCTTCGGTTTTGGCAGCAGCAGCAGCAATTGGTGCAGAACCAAGACCAGATTCATTTGAGAAGATACCACGCGCAATACCAGCTTGGATTGCTGTAATAACAGTTGCTCCAGCGAAACCACCTGTAGCAGCTTTACCAGTAAAAGCAGATTTAATGACTAAAGCAATACCTGGAATGATTTGGTCGTAGTGGAAAGCAAGGATAGAAATTGTTGCGAGAATATAAATAATCGCCATGAAAGGCACAATTTTTTCAGCAACTTTTGAAATTGATTGAATACCACCAAAGATGATAATGCTAACTAAAACAGCTAAAACCAAGCTAATAATTTTTGGTGACCAACCGACAGTATTGCTGAGAGAGTCAGTAATTGAGTTAACCTGTGTAAATGTACCTGAACCAAATAGTGCAACCATAACACCAAAGATTGAAAAGGCGATTGCTAGAGGTTTCCAGCGTTTTCCCATTCCGTTAACGATATAATGCATCGGACCACCGGCAATTTCACCGTTTGCGTCTGTTGTACGGTATTTAATCGCCAAGACACCTTCTGAGTATTTAGTCGCCATACCAAAGAATGCGGCCAACCACATCCATAGAAGTGCACCAGGGCCACCAAGTTTAATAGCAGTCGCAACACCTACAATGTTACCAGTACCTACTGTAGCAGCAAGAGCTGTTGCAAGAGCCGCAAAACTTGAAATATCACCTTTTCCTTTCGCTTCAGATGCGAAAATAAGTTTTAAAGCTTTTGGAAGTCGAAAAACTTGCAGCAATCCTAAACGAATAGATAGATAAATTCCTGTTCCGACGAGCAGAACAAGAAGAGGTGGTCCCCAGACTAGACTGTCTAAAGACGATAGAAAATTATACATAATTAAACTCCTAAGTCAGTCATAGTACTATAATCATTGGTTAAAGGGTAAATCTTCTGGTGATTCTTTACCTTTTAGCCATTAAATAAGTACTACTTAATTAAAATTTTCTTCCCATTTTCAGAAAAAATAGAATAATTTCAACTAATTAATTATATAGATAGAATGGGCTTTTGTCAAATTTTCTTCTATAGAAAGGCATCAAAATGAGCGCATTTCATTGCAATTCCGGATAATTTCAGGAAAATGTTTCAGCTAAAGTAAGATTATTTTGTCAATAGTTTGTCATAGTATTAGTTTTTAAGATTATAGTGATAGAAAACACTTACATTTCCAGCTATAATACAAGAGTAAACTTAAGTATGAGGTGAAATAATATGACAAAACAATTTCCAAAAGATTTTTTATGGGGTGGTGCAACAGCTGCCAATCAATTTGAAGGGGCATGGAATGTTGATGGACGTGGTCCAGCAACTTCAGATACTTCACGCGCTGTAGCCCCAGAAGAACGAAAATCAATGGGAAGTGAATTTAATACGCCAATGAATCGTGCAAAATTAGATGCTGCCTTAAACGATAAAGAAGGACTTTATCCAAAACGTTGGGGATCTGATTTTTATCACCGTTATAAAGAAGATATCGCTCTTTATGCTGAAATGGGATTTAAAACATTTCGTATGTCAATTGCTTGGTCACGTATTTTCCCAAATGGTGACGATGCAACACCAAATGAAGCTGGTTTAGCATTTTATGACAAAGTTTTCGATGAGTTAAATAAATATGGTATTGAACCACTTGTAACACTTTCTCACTATGAATTTCCAATTCATTTAATTACAGAATACGGCGGTTGGAAGAATCGTAAGGTGATTGATTTCTTTGTTCGCTATGCAGAGACTGTTTTTAATCGTTACAAAGATAAAGTTAAATATTGGTTAACGTTCAATGAAATTAACATCATTGGAATGACTGGTTACCTTTCTGGTGGACTTTTGTTTGAAGATGGAAAATTAAATCTTCAAGAAATGTATCAAGCAGCACACCACCAATTTGTGGCATCAAGTCTTGCTACAAAAGTTGGTCATGAGATTAATCCTGACTTTAAGATTGGTTGTATGTTAGCTCGTATGCAAGCTTACCCTGCAACATGTAATCCTGACGATGTCATGGAAGAAATTAAAAAAGACCATGAAAATCTATTCTTCTCTGATGTTCAAGTTCGTGGTAAATACCCTTCATATGCAAAACGTTTCTTCAAAGAAAACAATATTAAACTAGATATTGCTGAAGGCGATCTTGAAATCCTTGAAAAATACCCTGTCGATTTCATGTCATTCTCTTATTACATGAGTTCAATTGCTCGTAAAGAAAAAGCAGAAGATCAAACTGCAGGAAATCTTATGCTCAGTGAACCAAATCCATATCTAGAAGCATCTGATTGGGGTTGGCAAATTGATCCAGTCGGTCTTCGCATTACCCTTAATAAGCTTTATGACCGCTATCAAGTGCCACTTATGGTTGTTGAAAATGGTCTTGGTGCTCTTGATAAAGTCGAAGAAGATGGCTCAATTCACGACCAATACCGCATTGATTATCTTCAATCTCACGTTAAACAAATGTATGAAGCCATTGAAGACGGTGTTGATTTGATGGGGTACACTTGGTGGGGTTGTACAGACCTTGTTTCAGCGTCAACATCAGAAATGTCAAAACGTTATGGATTTGTCTATGTTGATGCGGATGACCAAGGAAACGGTAGCTTTGATCGATCACGTAAAGATTCATTCTTCTTCTATAAAGATTTGATTGCATCACGTGGTGCTAATATCCTAAATGATTAATAAGCTAACTCAGTTGGAAATTCCAACTGGGTTACTTTTCTAGAAAGGAAATGTATGGGAAAAAAACTGTATTTAATGCGTCATGGCGAGACTCTTTTTAATACTCAAGGTCGTGTTCAAGGAGCTTGTGATTCTCCTTTGACACAACTTGGTATAGATCAAGCTATGCTCGCTAAGAAATATTTTGATGACAATGCGATTTCTTTTGATAAAGTCTATTCATCAACGCAGGAAAGGGCGACAGATACCGCAAAATTGGTTTCTGCGCAAGAGAACGTTGTTCAGCTAAAAGGCATCAAAGAAATGGATTTTGGACAGTTTGAAGCGCAGCCAGAATTTTTATTGCCAAAGTTCAGACCAGGTGCAAATTCATTCGAAGATTTATTAGTTCCATTTGGTGGAGAAGATATTATGGCGGTTGGTGCGCGTGCTTTAAAGACTATTCTTAAGGCTTTGCAAGAAGAAGACGATGCTGAGAGCCTGCTTATGGTTAGCCACGGTGCAACGATGTGGGGACTTTGTCTCCAACTAAAAATAGCATTTCCAAAAGGTGTTAGCTTTTCAAATTGTGCTATTTGTGAGTTTGATTATGACGGTAAACTGCATCTTGATAAATTAATTTTGCCAACTAAAGATTTTGAAACATATTTATTTGAGAGGGATGAGAATCAGTGAAGACATTTTACTTAATGCGACATGGACAAACACGTTTTAACTTACAAGGTCGAATTCAAGGAGCTTGTGACTCTCCTTTAACAGAACTTGGTATTGAGCAAGCAAAAGCAGCAAGACGCCATTTTGAAGAAGAAGGAATTACATTTACTCGAGTTTATTCATCAACTCAGGAGCGTGCTTGTGATACCGCAGAGCTTGCAACTGGAAGAGATGATTATATTCGATTAAAAGGCATTAAAGAGATGGATTTTGGCTCTTATGAAGCTCATCAAGAGTACCTAAATCCGCCTGTTCACCGTGAAGATGGCTCAGGTTATCGTGATTTCTTTGTGCGCTATGGTGGTGAGTCGAATGTTCAAGTATATGAGCGCGTGAGCCGTACGATTCGTGAGGTATTAAATCAGAGCGAAGATGATGAGACACTCTTATTTGTCAGTCATGGCGGAGCCATTACGCAGTTTTATCTTCATGCAACAAAAAATCCGCCTCATTTAAAGAAACGCATGTCAAATTGTGCAATTCTGGAAATTGCTTATGATGGCACAGACATGGAAGTAAAATCGATTTATAATCCAGTTGACCAAGAGTATATTTTTAAGCGTGATAATCAAGAATAAAACAGTAGACTTTTCGCTATTTTAATATATTTTGTTATAATGGGAATAACTGAATTAAGGAGAATTTATTCCCCATGAAATTAGAGAAAAAACATGTTTATTATATAGTGATTGCTTTTGCAATTTGTTATGCGATTCAGGCTTACTGGAGTGCTGGTGCATCAATTATTTCTACCATTTTTAAGGCAAGTCAACCCTTTATGATTGGGGCAGGTATTGCTTATATTGTCAATATTGTGATGAGCCTTTATGAGATGATTTTTACACGCTTGATTAAAAATAAGTATCTACTAAAATTAAAACGTGCAGTTTCAATGATTTTAGCCTATCTCACTTTTATGCTACTTATTAGCTGGTTATTTTCAATTGTATTGCCTGACTTGATTGCAAGTATTAATTCTCTTTTGAAAATTGATACGAGTGGTTTTTCAAAATTTATCAAGGAAGTCAGTGATAATAAAGCTGTACAAGAGTTTCTTGCTTATTTTGGGTCTTCATCAGACATTACAGCAACCTTGTCGGACTACAGTAAACAAATATTGAATCAGGTTTTAGCTGTTCTAACAAATATTTTAACTTCGGTGAGCACCATTGCATCAACATTGTTAAATGTCTTCATTAGTTTTGTCTTTTCAATCTATGTTTTGGCAAGTAAGGAGCAGTTGGGGCGTCAGTTCAATCTTTTGATTGATTCATATCTTGGAAAATATGCTAAAACTGTGCACTATGTTTTGGATATTTTGCATAAGAGATTTCATGGTTTCTTTGTCGGTCAGACTTTGGAGGCAATGATTCTTGGTAGTTTGACAGCTATTGGTATGTTCTTATTCAAATTACCCTATGCAGCAACAATTGGTATTTTAGTAGCGTTTACGGCATTAATTCCAGTTGTAGGAGCATATATCGGTGTAACAATCGGATTTATCCTCATTGCGACACAAGACGTGTCACAGGCGATATTCTTTGTTATTTACTTAGTTGTTCTACAGCAATTTGAAGGAAACGTAATTTATCCGCGTGTGGTAGGTGGCTCAATTGGATTACCTGGTATGTGGGTACTGATGGCAATTACCATTGGTGCGTCACTATGGGGAGTTCTAGGAATGCTTGTTGCAGTACCGTTAGCAGCAAGCTTATATCAAATGATTAAGGATAACGTCGCAAAACGTTAGAAAAATCGACTACAATAACTAAAAATAAAAGGAAATACCTTCAACTTACGAATAAATAAGTGGAGGTATTTTTATGTACACAATTGAGATGAAAGCAGATGCCATGCTACCGCGTGAGCGTTTGCGAGATTTAGGAGCAGAGCAACTAAGCAATCAGGAATTATTGTCGATTTTATTACGTACAGGCACAAAGACCAGACCTGTTTTGGAAGTGGCAAATGATATTTTAAAACATATTGATAGTTTAGCCGATTTCCAGCATCTATCTTTACAAGAATTGCAAAAAATTAAGGGAATTGGTCACGTGAAGTCCATTGAAATTAAAGCGATGCTTGAATTAGCTAAGCGCATTAGCAAGGCAGAGTACGTCCAAAAAGAGCGTATTATGAGCAGTGAACGTCTAGCTAGAAAGATGATGCTAGAACTTAGTGACCAAAAGCAAGAGCATCTAGTAGCCATTTACCTAGATACGCAAAATCGCATTATCGAGCAACGTACTATTTTTATTGGTTCAGTTCGTCGTTCAATTGCTGAACCACGTGAAATTTTGTATTATGCTTGTAAAAACATGGCAACTTCAGTAATTATCGTTCATAACCACCCTTCTGGTTCGCCAGAACCTAGCGAAAATGATTTGCGCTTTACTGAAAAAATAAAGCGTTCATGTGAAGATATAGGACTTATTTGCTTAGATCATATCATAGTAGGCAAATACCAATATTACAGTTTTAGAGAAGAAACGGATGTTTTATAAGTAATAAAAAAGCCTGAGAAAAATTCTCAGACTTTGAAAAAAGTATTTAAATACTAAATTTCTTGAGCAAGGCATTATTGATTTGATTGGCTCATAAAATAGAGAAGTGTTTGAAGTTCACTAGTCAAATCAACGTATTGAACAATCACATCTTTAGGGACATTGAGGTGTACAGGTGAGAAACTTAGAATTCCATGGATTCCAGCTTCAACTAAAATATCAGCAACTTCCTGAGCTTTAGTACTTGGTACAGTTAAAATAGCTGTTTCTATCCCAGCTTCATGAGCATGTTCTTTAAGAGATGAGATACCATAGATTGGAATACCATCAGAGGTTTGATGTCCAACAATCTCGTTATCATCAGTATCAAATGCCATTGCAATTTGCATTTTATTACGGTCATGGAAACGGTAATGAAGTAGTGCACGTCCGATATTTCCACATCCTACTAAAAGAACGTTTGTTGTAGAATGGTCATTTAAAATATCAGCAAAGAAATTCATTAATTTTTTGACGTCGTAGCCAAAGCCGCGTCGTCCGAGTTCACCAAAATATGAAAAATCTCGACGAACTGTTGCAGAATCAATTCCCATAGCATCCGCAATTTGTTTTGAACTTGCTTTTTCAACATTATCAGTATTAAAACGTTTGAAAATACGATAATAAAGCGAGAGTCGCTTTGCTGTTGCTTTAGGAATAGATTTCTCAGTAGTCACAATACCATCTCCCTTTTACTTACTACATCTATTGTAACAAAAACTTTGTGAAATTAAAAACAAATTTTTGAATTAATTAAAAAAACAACTCTCAATCTGCCTTGAAGCAGGTAAAGAGTTGCTTTTTTATTAAACTTCTTTTTTAGTGAAAATATCACGTTCAACGAGACTATCCATCAAGAAGTAGAATTTTTCTTGGAGGATTTTGTTATCTTCAGATTTGAAGATATTAACAAAACGTAGTCCAGATTTATCAGTGATGCTTAATTTAAATCCTGTTAAATCTTTGTTGATTGTGATTTTCAATGGAAAACCGTCGCCTGAATTTGGAACTTTTTCCAACAAGCGAGTTAATTCGTAATTACCGATACGGTTTTGAGTAAAGGTTGTATCACGAAGTGTGTATTTTTTGATGTTATTGCTAATAGCATAGCTGTAAAGACAGTCTTGCAGTGTGATTTCTTTTTCAAATGCCATCCTAGTTTCCTACGATTTCTTTTAATTTTTGTGCGAGTTCTTGAACTTCTTCGATAGTATTAAGCTCTGAGAAGCTAACGCGGATTGATTCAGTTAAACGATGAGAGTCGTCACCGTATAGGCTTTCCAAAACATGACTTGGATCAACGGTACCAGCAGTACAAGCAGAACCTGTCGAAACAGCAATTCCTTCTAAGTCAAGACGTGTTAGAAGCATACCATTGTTTTGATTTGGAAAACCAATATTAAGCACATGAGGCATTCTGTTCTCGCTACCGTTGATATAGTAACCTAGTCCAGAAATACCATCGAGAAAGGCTTGGTTAAGCTCTTCAACATGCTTAAAGTTTTTGTCTTTGTTAGCAACGGCATCAGATAAGGCTTGTGCCATACCAACGATACCAATCATATTTTCAGTGCTGGCTCTTCGTTTGTCTTCTTGTTCACCACCGTGGAGCAAGTTATCAAAATGTTGTGGTGTTGAGTAAAGGATACCGACACCTTTTGGTCCATGGAATTTGTGAGCAGAAGCAGAAAGAAAATCAGCTTTAATGTCTTCAGGGAAAACATCGATTTTTCCGATAGCTTGAACAGCATCAACGTGGAAAGCAGCTTGGTGGTCTTGAAGGAGTTCACCAATTTCTTTAACTGGAAGTAAATCACCAGTTTCATTGTTTGCAAACATTGTGCTAACTAAGATGGTATCATCACGCAAAGCATCAGCAACTTGTTTAGCAGTAATTTGGTTATTTTCAGGTTTCAAATAAGTGACTTCAAAACCAAAGCGTTTTTCCAAGTACTCCATTGTAAGAAGAACTGAATGGTGTTCAATAGAAGTTGTAATAATGTGCTTACCTTTAGCTTGGTTAGCAAGGGCATAACCCTTGATAGCTGTGTTGTTGCTTTCGGTAGCACCTGATGTAAAGATAATGCGGCGTGGGTCAGTTTTTAAAGCTGAGGCAATGGTTTGGCGAGCTGAACGAAGACGCTGATTAGCGCGACGCCCAATGCCATGAATGCTTGATGGGTTACCAAAGTCATTCTCCATAATTTCTGTCATTGCATCAATAACAGAGGGGGTGAGAGGGGTAGTTGCAGCATTATCAAGATATATCATATATTATTAGTCCTTTTTAGCGTTATATGAGAATAGTGGGCTGAGCGGAGCTTTTTCGTGGATACGAGTGATCGCATCAGCAATCAATTGGCTTGCAGAAAGATATTTGATATTTTTTGGCAAGCGTTCTTTAGTATCGACAGAGTCAGTTACTAAGATTTCTTTGATAGGAGCAGCATCAAGACTGTCAGCGGCAGCGCCAGCAAATAGACCATGGCTTGCTACTGCATAGATTTCTGTTGCGCCACCACGTTCAACGATTTTAGCTGCCTCAGCAAATGTTTTACCAGTGTTTAAGATGTCATCGATAAGGATTGCTTTTTTACCAGCAACATCACCGATGATGTAACCTTCTTCACGGTGTGAATCATCTTCAGCGTAGTCGATGATAGCGATTGGTGAATCAAGAGTTTGAGCCAAGCTACGAGCACGTTTGATTCCAGAGTTTTTAGGGCTGACAACAACAACGTCTTCACCTTTCAAACCTTGTTCACAGTAGTATTTAGCAAACAATGGAACAGTAAAGAGGTTATCAACTGGGACATCAAAGAAACCTTGTACTTGAACAGCGTGAAGGTCAAGAGTCAAAAGACGGTCAACACCAGCTTTTACTAGCATGTTTGCAATAAGTTTAGCTGTGATTGGTTCACGTGAAGCAGCGATGCGGTCTTGACGTGAGTATCCAAAGTATGGGATAACGACATTGACAGTGTGTGCGCTGGCACGTTTACAAGCGTCTACCATAATTAATAGTTCCCAAAGGTTATCATTAACAGGGTAGCTAGTTGATTGGATGATGTAGATATCATCTCCACGAACTGTTTCTTCGATGTTAATCATGATTTCGCCGTCTGAAAACTTGCGTGTTGATACTTTTCCAAGAGGGACACCTAAAGCATCCGCAATTTTTTGTGCAATCTCTACGTTAGAAGATAGAGAAAAAAGCTTGAATTGTTTGTCGGCGTAAAGTTCTGCCATGATATAAATAAACTCCTTTAAAATTAATACTTATATTTTACCAAAAAAAATGAAATAATTCAGCATTTTCTAAGGAAAAGCGTGTTTAATTTCGCTTAAGTGTTGCACTAAAGCGAGCGACCTTGCTTTTAGCATACTTGAAATCAATGTCATGCTGAGCTAGGAAGTCATCAAAGTCTTTTTTGCCTTTTTCGGCATTTTCAACCTCGAGTTCAAGTTCATAGTCTTTGATATCAGCGTATTGGTTGCTATCAAGTGCCATAAGACCAATGTTTGTCATCGTTTCTCGGCGTGTTGTTGTAAGGCTACCGAAGTTTTTTAAGCTTGATAATTTTACACCGTTTTCTTCGATAAGCTTAAGAAAGTCAACGTCAGGGAATTTTCCAGACTTAATAATACTTTTTGCTTCTTCGACGCTTAAATCATAGTTGTATTCTAAATTCCCAACTTCTTTTGGAATTTTTAGGGTGATTTCAGCACGATTTGGCAATGTCCGGATACGAAGTGACATGCGGTGAGCTTTCATGTCAAAATTATCTGAATCAAAGTAATAGTTAGTCTGAGTTACGGGCGTAACATGAGACAGTTGACTGTTGAGACGATTGAACTCGTCTTTAGTGAGTAACGTTTTGTACTCAATTTCAAGGTGTGTCATAAAAATTTTTTCCTTTTTTCACCATTAGGTTTTATGTTATAATAAGTTCGTTATATTAATTCTATACAAAAGTCAATTTTTTGACAAGGATTGGTTATGTCGACGTGACAAGCCCATCCCATTAGGAAGGAAATGTGATGGACTGGGAGAAATTTTTAGATCCTTATATACAAACAGTTGGGGAGTTGAAGATTAAACTTCGCGGAATTCGTAAGCAATTTCGTAAACAAAATCGACATTCACCAATTGAATTTGTAACTGGTCGCGTAAAATCTGTTGAGAGTATCAAGGAAAAAATGGTACTGCGCGGAATTAAGCCAGAAAATATTGAACAAGATTTGCAAGATATAGCAGGTCTGCGTATTATGGTTCAATTTGTTGATGACGTTGATGAAGTTTTAGCGCTTTTGCGTAGTCGACGAGATATGAAAATCGTTCAAGAACGTGATTATATCACCCACATGAAAGCAAGTGGATATCGTTCTTATCACGTGATTATCGAATATCCTGTTGACACAATTGATGGTCAAAAAGTGGTTCTAGCTGAGATTCAAATTAGAACGCTCGCGATGAACTTCTGGGCAACAATCGAACATTCATTGAACTATAAATATAAAGGCGAGTTTCCAGATGAGATTAAGAAACGTTTGGAAACAACAGCAAAAATCGCTCTTGAGTTGGATGAAGAAATGCGAAAAATTCGCGAGGATATTAGGGAAGCACAGCTTTTATTTGATCCCGCAAGTCGGAAATTAAATGATGGTGTAGGAAATAGTGATGACACAGACGAATATTACAGATAAGGCGACGCGTGTCGCTATCATAGCAAACGGGAAATATCAGAGTAGACGAGTAGCTTCAAAGTTATTTGCAGCTTTCAAAGAGGATAAGGATTTTTATTTATCTAAGAAAGATCCAGATATTGTCATTTCCATTGGTGGTGATGGCATGCTTTTATCTGCTTTTCATGCTTATGAGAAGATTCTTGATAAAGTTCGTTTTGTAGGAATTCATACAGGTCATCTTGGTTTTTACACTGATTATCGAGATTTTGAAGTTGAAAAGTTGATAGAGAATTTGCGTGCTGATAAGGGGAGAAAGGCTTCTTATCCGGTTTTACGTGCTAAGATAACATTGGATGATGGACGTGTTGTCAAGGTACGCGCGCTTAATGAAGTAGCCATTAAACGTATTGAAAAGACAATGGTTGCTGATGTTATCATCGATAAAGTGAAGTTAGAACGTTTCCGTGGTGATGGTATTTCGGTATCGACACCAACAGGAAGTACGGCTTACAATAAATCTTTAGGTGGTGCTATTTTGCATCCGACGATGGAAGCCATGCAATTGACCGAGATTTCTAGCTTGAACAATCGCGTTTATCGCACCTTAGGATCTTCAGTGATTGTTCCTAAAAAGGATAAAATTGAAATTATTCCTAAGCGTCAAGGCGTTTATACTGTGTCAATCGATAACAAGACGATGCATTATAAAAATGTGTCGAAAATTGAATATTGCATTGACAATAAAAAAATTAGTTTTGTGGCAACTCCCTTCCATACAAGTTTTTGGGAGCGCGTGAGAGATGCCTTTATAGGAGAAGTAGATTCGTGAGATTTGATTTTGTTGCGGACCGACGAACAAAAGTAAAAACATTTTTAAAGGGACATGATGTCTCAAAAGGCTTACTTGCAAAAGTAAAGTTTAAAGGTGGAAATATTTGGGTAAATGGCGTTGAGCAAAATGCCATTTATTTATTGGATGAGGGAGACGTCGTAACGATTGAAATCCCTGATGAGCAAGAACATGAGACTTTGATTCCAGTCAAACATGATTTGAATATTGCTTATGAAGATGAGCATTTCTTGATTTTGAATAAGCCACATGGCTATGCCAGCATTCCAAGTATTTTACACTCAAATACCGTTGCTAACTTTGTAAAAAATTACTATCTTGAGCAGAATTATCCTAACAAACAAGTTCACATTGTGACGCGTTTGGACAAGGATACAAGTGGTTTGATGTTATTTGCTAAACACGGTTATGCACATGCAAGGCTTGATAAACAACTGCAAAATAAAACAATTGAAAAGCGCTACTATGCCTTGGTTTCTGGACAAGGTGACCTGGCAGACGAGGGCGAAATTATTGCACCGATTGCTCGAGATGAAGATAGCATTATCACACGTCGTGTGCACCCTTCAGGAAAATATGCTCACACAAGCTATAAAGTTGTTGAGAGATTTGGTGATGTAGCTCTAGTAGATATTCGTTTACATACTGGACGTACACACCAAATTCGAGTACATTTTTCTCATATTGGTTTCCCACTTTTGGGGGATGATTTGTATGGCGGTCGTATGGATCTTGGCATTACTCGTCAGGCATTACATTGCCATTATCTGCGTTTTGTTAACCCTTACACAAATGAAGAGATAATTCAAAGCACAAACTTGACAGATGACTTTGATAGCGTTATCATGGAGCTACAAAACAATTAGATGGAAGGTTAATTTATATGGGAATTCGATCTTTATTTGGTAGCTTGAGGGAAAAAATTATTGGTAAAAACCTTAAAATTGTTTTTCCTGAAGGAAATGACGAACGTGTTCTTCGTGCCGCCGCTCGTTTGAAATTTGAAGGTTTGATTGAACCGATTATTCTTGGTGATGCTACAGAAGTTCGAGAGTTATTGACTAAGTTTGGTTTTGCTGATCAAAATTATATTGTCATCAATCCCCAAAATTACGATAAACTTGATGAAATGAAAGAAGCTTTTCTTGAAATTCGTAAAGGAAAAGCTACTCCAGAAGATGCAGATCGTTTATTGAAAGACGTTAACTATTTTGGTGTAATGCTTGTTAAGTTAGGTTTGGCTGATGGTATGGTTTCTGGAGCTATTCATTCGACAGCTGATACTGTCCGTCCAGCGCTTCAAATCATTAAAACAAAACCTGGCATTTCTAGAACATCTGGTGTTTTCTTGATGAATCGTGAAAGCACTGATCACCGTTTGATTTTTGCTGACTGTGCTATCAATATTAATCCGAATGCTCAGGAATTATCAGAAATCGCTCTAAACACGGCTGAAACTGCTAGAATTTTTGATATTGATCCTAAAATTGCCATGTTGAGTTTTTCAACTAAAGGAAGTGCAAATGCTCCTGAAGTTGAAAAAGTTCGCGAAGCAACTCAGTTGGCAAAAGGACGTCAGCCTGAATTAGCTATCGATGGTGAGTTGCAATTTGATGCGGCATTTGTACCAAGTACAGCAGCAGTTAAAGCACCAGATAGTAAAGTGGCTGGACAAGCAAACGTCTTTATTTTCCCAGACCTTCAATCAGGAAATATTGGGTATAAGATTGCACAACGTCTTGGTATGTTTGAAGCAATCGGTCCAATTCTTCAAGGACTTAACAAACCCGTGAATGATTTGTCACGTGGTTCAAGTGCTGAAGATATTTATAAATTAGCAATTATTACAGCAGCACAAGCTGTAGATGATATGGAATAAAGAAAAATCAGTTGGATAACCGCCAACTGACTTTCTTATATAACGTTTTAGAAAGAGAATAAAATGACAAAAATTGCATTAGTAACAGGAGCTTCGGCTGGTTTTGGTAAAGCTATTGTTAAAAAGTTAGTATCAGATGGCTATCGTGTTATTGCTAGCGCTCGTCGTTTGGAAAAATTGCAGAGCTTACAAACTGAATTCGGTGAAGACAAAGTTTATCCGCTGCAAATGGATGTTTCACAGACTGACTTGATTGACCAAGCTTTAGCAAGTCTACCAGAAGACTGGAAGCAGATTGACCTTTTAGTCAATAATGCTGGTTTAGCGCTTGGTTTAGATAAGGCATATGAGGCAGAAATTTCAGACTGGATGACGATGATTAATACAAATATCGTAGGTCTTGTTTATTTAACACGCCAAATTTTGCCAAGCATGGTTAAGCGCAATTCAGGAATGATTATCAATCTTGGTTCAACAGCTGGAACAATCCCATACCCAGGTGCAAATATTTACGGTGCTTCAAAAGCTTTTGTGAAGCAATTCTCGTTGAACTTGCGAGCTGACCTTGCTGGTACTAAGATTCGTGTGACAAATATCGAACCAGGGCTTTGCGAAGGCACAGAGTTTTCGAACGTACGCTTTAAAGGCGATGATGAACGTGCTGAAAAACTTTACGAAGGAGCGCATGCCATTACGCCAGAAGATATCGCAAACACCGTCTCATGGGTGGCTAGCCAACCAGAACATGTTAATTTCAACCGCATTGAAATGATGCCAGTGTCTCAAACCTACGGAGCACAGCCTGTTTATCGCGATTAGTCTTTATATCACTTAAAGAGCCAAGAGGCTCTTTTTTAGTTTTATGAAATTTTGAAAAAGCATGAAAACAAGACTTGAAAATAGAAGAGAAAAGTATCACTTTTTCATAAGATATAACTATCGTTTTTAAAAAGTTCTTAGTAAAATAGAGAAAATAAGATTGAAGAGGGTATTGCTGTGCGTAAAATTGTGTTTTTAGATGTTGATGGAACTTTGGTTGATTATCATAATCGTATTCCAGAATCTGCGGTAATAGCAATCCGCAAAGCGCGTGAAAATGGGCATAAAGTATTTGTGTGTACGGGTCGCAGTCGTGCGGAGATGCAACCTGAACTTTGGGAGATTGGTCTTGATGGCATGATTGGTGGAAATGGTTCATATGTTGAATATGATAACCAAGTTATCATGCATCAGATGCTTTCAGAAGAGGACTCAAAAGCAATTGTGGATTGGTTACATGAACGTGGCTTAGAGTTCTATTTGGAGTCAAATAATGGGTTGTTTGCTTCAGAAAATTTCAAAGAAGCAGCACGACCAGTTATGAGACAATACGCTCTTCAGAAAGGAAAAACAGTAGCAGAAGTTGAAAGCATGGAAGCTGAAGATGCTCTTCATGGCTTGGTTTATGGTGAAGAATTATATCGTAACGATCTCAATAAAGTTAGTTTTATCTTGAATTCTTACCAAGACCATTTGGATTCTGCCACAGCTTTTCCAAATCTTAAAGCAGGAACTTGGGGCGGACGTGGTGAGACGGCACTTTTTGGTGATTTAGGTGTTAAAGACATTACTAAAGCGCATGCGATTGAGGTTTTGCTTGAACATTTGCAGGCTAGTCAAAAAGATACTATTGCTTTTGGAGATGCAAAAGTCGATATTCCAATGCTTGAGTATTGTGATTTTGGAGTTTCTATGGGAAATGGTGGCCCTGAAATCTTGGCAATGGCTGATATGGTGACAGACGATGTTGAAGAAGATGGCATTTATAATGCCTTTGAAAAATTAGGTCTGATTTAGTAAGAGAGTGCTTAGCAGATGTGCTGAGCATTTTTTTGATATTTTTATCAGATTTTTAATATTGAATCATATGATAGTACAAAGAATGCATTGGATAACATTAGTATTTCATAAATGATAGCGCTATAATGAAGTCAATGAAAAGTGAAAGGGAGATTTACATGTTACACAAAACTTTAAAACCATTTCCAGAACATTTCTTGTGGGGGGCATCAACTTCAGCTTATCAAGTTGAAGGCGCAGCTTTAGAAGATGGTAAAGGGCCTTCTTGTCAAGATGTCAAAGAATTACCAGCAGGAACTGCAGATTTGTCAGTTTCAGTGGACCATTACCATCACTACAAAGAAGACATTGCTTTGATGGCAGAAATGGGATTTAAATCATATCGTTTTTCAATTTCATGGTCACGTATTTTGCCAAACGGGACAGGTGAAGTGAATCCAAAAGGAATTGAATTCTATAATAACTTGATTGATGAATGCTTGAAATATAATATTCAACCAATCGTGACAATGTTCCACTTTGATATGCCAGCAGCGCTTGATGAACGTGGTTCTTGGTCAACACATGAGTCAGTAGATTGGTTTGCAGAATACGCGCGTGTTTTGTTTGAAAACTTTGGTGACCGTGTCAAATATTGGTTAACCATTAACGAACAAAATATGCTAACTTTGGTTGGTCCAGTTATCGGTACACTTCATGTGCCAGAAGGAACAACAAATCTCACTAAAGAAATTTACCAACAAAACCATCACCAATTGGTTGCGCAAGCTAAAGCTATGCAACTTTGTCATGAAATGTTGCCAGATGCTAAAATTGGTCCAGCTCCAAATATTTCTTTGGTCTATCCAGCTTCTTCAAAACCAGAAGATATTATTGCTGCTCAAAACTTTAATGCCCTACGTAACTGGCTTTACCTTGATGCGTATGTCTTTGGTGAATACAACAACCTTGCATGGGCTTATATGGAAGAAAATGATGCTGTGCCTACAGTTACAGATGAAGACCGTGCTATCATGAAAGCAGCTAAACCTGATTTTATCGGATTTAACTATTACAATACTGCAACTGTTGAAGCTTCTGACGGTAGTGAGGTAGCAGGTGCAAACGGTGACCAACAATCAAATCAAACTTTCCCTGGTTTTGCTAAAAGCGTTGATAATCCAAACCTTGTTAAAACAGAATTCGGTTGGGAAATTGACCCTGTTGGATTCCGTGCGACAGTTCGTGAAATGTACAGTCGTTACCGCTTGCCACTTTTAGTTACTGAAAATGGTCTTGGAGCATATGATACGTTAACAGAAGATGGAAAAGTTCACGATGATTATCGTATTGAATATCTCCGTCAACACATCAATCAAATTCATTTAGCAATCTCAGATGGTGTTGATATGCTTGGTTATAATCCTTGGTCAGCAATCGATCTTATCTCAACACACGAAGGTATCCGTAAACGTTACGGCTTTATCTACGTGGACCGCACAGATGAAGAAATCGGAAGCCTTAAACGTTATCGTAAAGATTCATTCTTCTGGTACAAGAAAGTCATTGCCACAAACGGTCAAGATTTATCTGATTAATAATATTAAAAGCACTCAGCTAATTGCTGAGTGCTTCTTTTAAATTTGAGTGAATTGTTTTTTCTTGAGTTCGAAAATAACATCAGTTTCTTTGGCGACGGCTGTTTCGTGAGTTACGATAATGACTGTTTTATTTTGTTGATGTGCGATTTCTTTGAAAATCGAAACGATATCTTGCGTAGTTTCTTCGTCTAAGTTTCCTGTCGGTTCATCCGCGATAATTAAATCATGTCCAGTTGCTAAGGCGCGTACGATAGCAACACGTTGCTGTTGACCGCCAGAAAGTTTGAAAACTGGCTTATCAATCATTTCTCTAGGGATGCCAACGAGTTCGAAAAGCTCTTCAATTTTAGCATTATCAACAGATTTATTAGAAATTTCTAGCGCTGTTTGAACGTTTTGACGAGCAGTCATGTAGGTCATTAGGTTGTAGGCTTGGAAAATAGTCGATACTGCATTTCGACGATAATTGGTCAAGCCAGATTTGTTAATATCTGTGTCATCTAAGTAGATTTGTCCAGTTTTAGGACTGTCAAGACCAGCTAGTAGTGAGAGGAAAGTTGTTTTTCCGCTTCCTGACTGACCAAGGATTGAATAAACTTTTCCTTTTTCAAAAGTTAGATTCACATCTTTAAACAGATAATCGTCGGGATTATTGGTGTACCAGTAGCCGATATTTTTAGTTTGTAACGTCATATGATTGTCCTTTCTAGTTAGAAGTCAAGATGTCTTTAGGTTTCATTCGGATAATACCGATACTTGCTAAAATCGTTGACACAAATGAAATAAGAAGAGCAATACCACCGAGTTTTGCAACATCTGTTCCGGTTAATTTGATATCAAGGTCATCGATTTCTTGGCTAGAAGACGTAGCCATCGCAACCATGTTACCCATGCCACGACCTCCGCCGTTTCCAGGCGCAGATGGTTTTTGATTCGAATTAGTGTCTGTGTTGCTGTCAGATGATTTAGTATCTTGTCCGGGTCCGCCAGCCCCAGGTCCAGCATTTTGAGTTGTTTGTTCAGTAGAAGTTGATGACGATAGCAATTGATTTCCAAGGGCATTACCAACAAAATTACCTGCAAATGAAGCAATGACAAGCGAAACCACAGTTACCATAAGAAGTTCTGTGAAGAATTGACCGATAATCTTCAAATGATTTTCACCGAGACTCATCAAGACACCAATTTCATAGCGGCGTTCACGGATGCTTAAGATGACGATAAGTGTCAAAATAACGGCACCTGCAACAGCAACTAAAATCACGATGTTTTGTGCGATTGATGAAATGTTATTTAATGGTGAAAGCATTTGTTCATAGATTTCATCACTTGAAGTTACTGAGTAAGAATCTGTGTCGATGTCAGACTTGATTTCTTTGACGAAAGCATCCATATTTTTAGGATTTGAAAGTGTATAAACAGCTGAATCAAGCGTGTCAGTTTCACCTTTCATGGTATTTGCAGTTGTAAGATTTGTGTAGATGTTATTTTGCGGATTAGATGCATTTGACATCATTTGTGCTGTTGTGGCAGTAGATGAATTGTCATAAATGCCGACAACGGTAAGTGTATAGCTTGTTTCAGTATCATCTACAGTTGTTGATACTGTAAAAGTATCTCCAACACTTAAATCATTTTCGTCTGCCAAATCTGATGAAATAACAGCCGAATTATCTGCGGTATCACTTGTAATGCCAACACCTTTTTTAATCTCACTTGTGCCTGATGTAAAATCAGCAACGTAATCTGTACTATTGACACCAGTAATCGTAAAGTCTCCTGATGCCATCATACCACCGCGGTCAGGTTGATTAGAGTCTGTTGAAGCGCTATCGCTTGTATCATCAGAAGATGAAGAAGTTGAAATTGCAGAGACTCCATCACCAGCAGTTGCTGTGGTAGTGGTTGTGAAGAGATAAGATGCAACATCATCTTTTTCTGCGATTGATTTGGCTGTTGCGAGATCGACAGAAGTTACTGCTGAGCTATCATCTGAACTATCGCCACTTGATTCACTGCTGTCTGAACTGTTTTCACTATCAGGTTTGAAAGCTTTCATCATTGCTTCGCGGTTAACTGATAAGGTGACTGTAGCGCCAGCTTTGCTTTTTGCGGACTCAACTGCAGAATTTGCTGCATTTTTAATGGTTAGACCAGCTAACACAAAAATCAATATAGCACTAGTTACTAGAACCAGTAATCCAGTACGTCCTTTTTTAGCTTTGGTCACAAGCCAAGCTCTTTTAAAAAAATTCATATAAAACTCCTTTGCATTTGTTACAAAAAGTTTAGGTAAAATTACTTAACCAAAACTGAAATAAAGCTAAAACAAAACTTAAAGTTATAAAATTCAGATATTAGATAATGTACGTAAATAACGAACGTTATAAAAATGTGTTTTAAAAATAGTTGACATAAAACGAATAAAGATATAAAATAATAATGGAAGGGTAAGGAATTACCTAGCGATGCTCTGCTATTTAACAGGAGTAGGAGAGTTATAGGAAGGTCATTTTTTAATGAAAGAGTCGATGTATTTTTGGCTACTCTATTAAGTGAAAAGTGATTGCTATTATTCCTAAACTGAGTTGTCAATGATACAAAGACTATGGAGAAACTTATATGTATAATGAAATGCCTGTCTTTGATTACGAAGATATCCAATTAATTCCTAACAAATGTATCATTAAGAGTCGCTCAGAAGCTGATACGCATGTGACACTCGGTGATTATACTTTTAAGTTGCCAGTTGTGCCAGCAAATATGCAAACGATTATCGATGAAGATATTGCTGAACAGCTTGCTAAGGATGGCTATTTTTACATCATGCACCGTTTTGATGAAGCTTCTCGTAAGCCATTTGTTAAACGTATGCATGACCAAGATTTGATTGCTTCAATCTCAGTAGGTGTTAAAGATTATGAGTACGATTTTGTCTCAAGTTTAAAAGATGACGCACCAGAATTCATTACTATTGATATTGCTCACGGGCATTCTGATAGCGTGATTAATATGATTAAACATATTAAAAAAGAGTTGCCAGATACTTTTGTTATTGCTGGTAATGTCGGAACGCCTGAGGCTGTTCGTGAGTTGGAAAATGCTGGTGCAGATGCTACAAAAGTTGGTATCGGCCCAGGTAAAGTATGTATTACAAAAGTGAAAACTGGTTTTGGTACAGGTGGCTGGCAATTAGCTGCGCTTCGTTGGTGTGCAAAAGCCGCCCGCAAGCCGATTATTGCTGATGGCGGTATTCGCACGCACGGTGACATCGCTAAATCAATCCGCTTCGGTGCCACAATGGTTATGATTGGTTCACTTTTTGCTGGTCATTTAGAAAGCCCAGGAAAATTGGTAGAAGTAGATGGTAAACAGTACAAAGAATATTATGGCTCTGCTTCTGAATACCAAAAAGGTGAACACAAAAACGTTGAAGGTAAGAAAATCTTGTTACCTGTTAAAGGTCATTTGAAAGATACGCTTGTGGAAATGAAAGAAGACCTTCAAAGTTCGATTTCATACGCTGGCGGACGTGACCTTCATGCCCTAACACGAGTAGATTATGTTATCGTTAAAAATTCAATTTGGAACGGTGACTCGATTTAAAGAAGGAAGATGTCGGTATATTCAGAAAATTACTTCTTTAATAATCAGGCCGATTTCATCTTGAAATCCCAAATTAAAATGATACAATATCTATAATATTAATGTGATAGTTAAAATTTAATAAAGCTTATTTATGCTACGAATGGGCGTAGCGTTTCTACAAGGCACCGTAATGTCTAACAATAAGTCAATTTCTCAGTAAGTAACTGAGAAGCGTTTTTACGTAACTGTAAAAGCGAGACCGAGTTTTACAAAAAGGTGTTTACGATTCGTAAACACCTTTTTTATATATTTTGTCTTCGTTAAGATTGCCCTAAAAAGCTTCATAGTAAGTTGTTAGTTTTGACAATCCAATTTTTAATAAGATTTAAAAGGAGAATCCATGAAATTATTGGAAGAACGCATCTTAAAAGATGGGAATGTTTTGGGTGAGGATATCTTAAAAGTAGATAGTTTCCTTACACACCAAGTTGACTTTGAACTAATGCAAGAAATTGGTAAAGTTTTTGCCGAAGCTTATAAAGAAGCAGGCATCACAAAAGTCGTTACAATCGAAGCATCAGGTATCGCGCCAGCTCTTTATGCAGCACAAGCTATGGGTGTTCCAATGATTTTTGCTAAAAAAGCTAAAAACATCACAATGACAGAAGGTATCCTAACTGCTGAAGTCTACTCATTCACTAAGCGCGTGACAAGCACGGTATCAATTGCAAGTAAATTCTTGTCAGAAGATGATACAGTTCTTATCGTTGATGATTTCTTGGCAAATGGTCAAGCAGCTAAAGGTCTTCTTGAAATCATTGGTCAAGCAGGTGCCAAAGTCGCTGGTATCGGTATCGTTATCGAAAAATCTTTCCAAACAGGTCGTCAATTACTTGAAGAAGCAGGCGTTCCTGTAACATCACTTGCTCGTATCAAAGAATTCAAAGACGGAAAAGTCATCTTTACGGAGGCAGATGCATAAAATGGAAATGAATGAACAAAAACACTCACAAGCAGCAATCCTAGGTTTGCAACATTTACTTGCTATGTATGCAGGTTCAATCCTCGTACCGATTATGATTGCAAGCGCACTTAATTATTCAGCTGAGCAATTAACTTACCTAATCTCAACTGATATTTTCATGTGTGGGGTTGCCACTTTCTTACAGCTCCAATTGCGTAAGCATTTTGGAGTAGGGCTTCCAGTTGTTCTTGGTTGTGCCTTTCAATCTGTAGCTCCATTATCAATCATCGGTGCAAAACAAGGTTCAGGTTACATGTTTGGTGCTTTGATTGTCTCTGGTATTTATGTGATTTTGATTTCAGGTATTTTCTCAAAAATCGCTGATTTCTTCCCACCAGTTGTAACAGGTTCTGTCATCACAACAATTGGTCTGACATTGATTCCAGTTGCGATTGGTAATATGGGTGATAACGCTGATGCACCAACAGCTCAGTCTTTGATTTTAGCACTTGTGACAATTGCTATTGTGCTTGTGGTTAATATCTTTGCTAAAGGTTTTATTAAATCAATTTCTATCTTGATTGGTTTGATTGGTGGTACGATTGTAGCAGCGTTTATGGGCTTAGTTGATACTTCAGTTGTTGCTAACGCACCGCTTGTTCATATCCCACAACCATTTTACTTCGGTGCACCAAAATTTGAAATTACATCAATCATCATGATGTGTATCATTGCCACTGTTTCAATGGTAGAATCAACTGGTGTTTACCTTGCTTTGTCAGATTTGACTGGAGAAAAATTGGACAGCAAACGTCTTCGTAACGGATATCGTGCAGAAGGTGCAGCTGTTCTTCTCGGAGGTATTTTCAATACTTTCCCATATACAGGATTCTCTCAAAATGTTGGTTTGGTTCGTATTTCTGGAATCAAAACACGTCGTCCAATTTATTACACTGCATTATTCCTTGTTATCCTTGGTCTTCTTCCGAAATTTGGTGCAATGGCACAAATGATTCCAAGTCCAGTTCTTGGTGGTGCTATGATTGTCCTATTTGGTATGGTTGCCCTTCAAGGGATTCAAATGTTAAATAAAGTTGATTTCGAAAATAACGAATACAACTTTATCATTGCTGCGGTCTCAATCGCTTGTGGTGTTGGTTTTAACGGAACAAATCTCTTTGTTAGCCTTCCAAACACAGTTCAAATGTTCTTAACAAACGGTATCGTCATTGCCGCATTATTCGCTGTTGTTCTTAATTTGATTTTAAACGGGAAACCAAAAAAATAAGCGTTTAGATATAAATAAGCCATTCTAGAATTATCTAGAATGGTTTTAATTTATCGTAGCATCTGAAAATGCGATTTTAACCCGCTAGTAATGGCTAGGCGATTGTCTTTTGTGATGAGAATGCCTTCGATATTTGGTGTATTTTGAATGGTGGTTAGAGCTTGCATGATAGGTAGCCCAAAGAGTTTTGTTGTCCATATTTCACAGTCAACAGATAAATCAGAAACAATGGTTAGACTTGCCATGTCAGTTTCAATTGGATAGCCAGTTTTTCGGTCAAAAATGTGGTGGTAATCTTTGTGACCGACTCGCAAATGTCGTTCGTAGATGCCTGAAGTGACAACAGATTTATTTTTAAGAGATAAAATTCCGATATTATTCCCACGAGTGGTTTTCGGATTTTGGATACCAATTCGCCAAATGCCGTTTTCTTGTTTTGGATTGTCACCGTAAACGAGAACATTGCCACCGAGGTTAATCATGGCAGAAGTGACTTTTTCAGACTTTAGATAGTCCATAACTTTATCAGCGATATAACCTTTGGCTAGAGCACCGAGGTCAATTTTCATTCCTTTTTGGCTGAGGAAAATACTCTTCTTATCAGGATTTAGAATAATATTATTAGGATTTGACAAAGCTAGCGCTTTTTGAATTTTTTTAGGATTTGGGACATTCGCATCGTCAAAACCAATGCGCCAGCTTTGCACCAATGGACCGATAGCAATATTGAGATTTCCTGGATGAGCGAGGCTGTGCGTTTTACCAAGCTGTGTCAGCTCAAATAAATCTGGGTGAACACTGACAGGAGCAATGCCGGAGCTGTTGTTAATCACCATAAGCTCAGAATCATTGTCATTTGCACTGAAACGATTCTTATAGATGGTTAATAGGTGGCAGACGTCATTGATATGCTTTTCAGGGGTATCAGACTCAATAAGGATATCGATGATTGTTCCCATCATTTTAATGCTATGACTTAATTGCACGTGTTCACCCTCCAAAAATCTTTCTTAGTTTAGCATAATGTTTTCTAGTTTAAAAAGCAATTATTTAATGATGATAAAAAAGCCACCTATAAAAGGTGGCTCGTTAGTTATAATGAAAAATTAGTTTTTCTTTTTCATTTCGCCGTGTGGGTAGTAAGTACCTTCAGGCATATCGTTGATGAAAACGTGGATAGCTTCTTTTGGAGCTTTTGCGATACGTGAAACAACTTCAGTTACTTCGCGAGCAAGTTCAACTTTTTGTTCTTGAGTACGACCTTCGAATAAATCGATTTTTACGAATGGCATAAGAATCTCCTTTAAAATAAATTAACACTACAATTTTAGCACATTTAGCAGTAAAATTCAGTGTTTATCGGGAAAATAAGGAATGTTTTTTTATTCTATTTAAAAAGTTTTAAAATATCAGATAAGCCAAATGTTGTTTTATGATAAACCTTGTTGTAGGCCGCTTTTTTAGGATTTTTAATCCAGCCTGAGCCTTTTTTGCCATATCCTGGAATAATAGCTTTTTTGGCTTGCCTTTTCCATTTAGCAGTAGTGCGAGCCTTCAAGCTCTTTTTTAAACTTGGTTTTCTAAATCCAATTTTCATGACTATAGCCTTCACAAATTAGTATATTTCTTTCAATGTATAAAATACTCCAAAGTAATTTTTCCGTCAATAAGTTTTGAAAATTTGTATACACATTCTCGTAATACAATTGTGATTCTTTTAATGAAATGTTATCTAATCTACATGAGTGCTATGCTATAATATAACTAAGCTTTAACAACTTAACCGCAGGATGGGTGACGTTTTGTCGCTCTTTAATGCGTTAGGTATTTTTTTGTGTTGGTTACTGATTTTTTATGAGTAATAAGGGCTAGTAGTGTGTTGCTACTAGCTTTTTTGTGCTTTCAAATGTTAATCGTGTCGCGTTTATTAAGCAGATACTTTTTGAATTGCTGGTTACCTGGTTTAATCCACGGTGATTTTATGGTAAAATAGTAAAATATTAGTAGAAGGTAGGATTGTCACTTTTGGCTCAACTCTATTATAAGTATGGAACCATGAATTCTGGTAAAACCATCGAAATTTTAAAAGTAGCTCACAATTATGAAGAACAAGGAAAACCTGTTGTTATCATGACATCAGCTCTTGATACACGTGATGGGTATGGTATTGTTTCAAGTCGTATCGGTATGCGTCGTGAAGCTATTGCAATTACAAATGAGATGGATGTTTTTGAATACGTCAAAACTTTGCCAGAAAAACCTTATTGTGTTTTGATTGATGAATGTCAGTTTTTAACGAAAAAGCATGTTTACGAATTGGCGCGTGTTGTTGATGAATTAGAAGTCCCAGTAATGGCTTTTGGGTTAAAAAATGATTTTCAAAATGAATTATTCGAGGGTTCAAAATATCTACTTTTATTAGCAGATAAAATTGATGAAATTAAAACCATTTGCCAATTTTGTTCTAAAAAGGCAACTATGGTATTGCGAACTGAAAACGGGAAACCTGTTTACGAAGGTGACCAGATTCAAATTGGTGGAAATGAAACTTACATTCCAGTGTGTCGCAAGCACTATTTTAAACCAATGATTTCAAACGAAGATTAAGAAATTAAACGTATTTTAAAGAGAGGATAATCAAAAAAGATGAACATTTATGATCAGCTACAAGCGGTTGAAGACCGTTATGAAGAATTGGGAGAATTGCTCAGTGACCCAGATGTCGTTAGTGACACAAAACGCTTCATGACTTTGTCTAAAGAAGAAGCAAGTACACGTGAAACTGTAGCCGTTTACCGTGAATACAAAAAAGTTCTTCAAAACATTGAAGATGCCGAAGAAATGATTAAAGATGCTGGTGGTGATCCAGAACTTGAAGAAATGGCAAAAGAAGAGCTTAAAGAATCTAAAGCAGCAAAAGAAGAATATGAAGAAAAACTAAAAATCCTTCTATTGCCAAAAGATCCTAATGATGATAAAAATATCATCTTGGAAATCCGCGGTGCTGCTGGTGGTGATGAAGCAGCTCTATTTGCTGGAGACCTTCTTCAAATGTATCAAAAATACGCTGAAAGCCAAGGTTGGAAATTTGACGTCATGGAAGCTTCTTACAACGGTGTCGGAGGTATCAAAGAAGTTGTTGTCATGGTTTCAGGTCAATCAGTTTACTCTAAACTGAAATATGAATCAGGTGCTCACCGTGTTCAACGTGTCCCTGTAACTGAAAGCCAAGGTCGTGTTCACACATCAACAGCTACTGTCCTTGTTATGCCAGAAGTAGAAGAAGTTGAATACGAAATCGATCCAAAAGATTTGCGTGTAGATATCTACCACGCATCAGGTGCTGGTGGACAAAACGTCAACAAAGTTGCGACTGCCGTTCGTATGGTTCACATTCCAACTGGTATCAAAGTTGAAATGCAAGAAGAACGTACACAACAAAAGAACCGTGATAAAGCCATGAAAGTTATCCGTGCGCGTGTCGCTGACCACTTTGCACAAATCGCTCAAGATGAACAAGATGCAGAACGTAAATCTACAGTCGGAACTGGTGATCGTTCAGAACGTATCCGTACATATAACTTCCCACAAAACCGTGTGACTGACCACCGTATTGGCTTGACATTGCAAAAACTTGACAGTATTTTGTCTGGTAAACTAGACGAAGTTATTGATGCCCTTATTTTGTTTGATCAAACTAAGAAACTAGAAGAGTTGAATAAATAATGAATTACGCTGAAACAATCAGCCAATTAGAAAAACAATTACAAGAAATTGGTGAGGATCCAGAAAATTTGGCTTACGTTTTTCGTGAGCTAAAAGGCTGGAGCCTGCTCGATTTCATTTTACATCAAAATAAAGATGTTTCTGCTCAAGATCAAGCTCTGATAGAAGACATCATGAGCCAGTTAAAAGAGCACCGTTCGCCTCAGTATATCACTGGAAAAGCTTATTTTCGTGACTTAGAACTTGCTGTTGATGAGCGTGTTTTGATTCCGCGTCCTGAGACAGAAGAGCTAGTTGATTTGGTTTTGAAGGAAAATAGCAAAGCTGACTTGCAGATTTTAGATATTGGCACTGGTAGTGGAGCGATTGCGATTTCACTTAAGAGTGCGCGTCCTGATTGGCACGTGACAGCATCAGATATCTCATCAGAAGCTCTGCAATTGGCAAAAGAAAACAGTGAGAGAAATCAAGCGTCACTTGATTTTATTGAGTCAGATGTTTTTAATCAGATTTCAGGGAAATTTGATGTGATTATCTCAAATCCTCCTTACATTGCTTATGATGACGAGGCTGAGGTTGGTGTTAATGTTCTTGCTTCAGAACCACATTTGGCGCTTTTTGCGGATGAAGATGGTTTTGCGATTTATCGTCGCATTATCGAAGGTGCAAGTAGTCACTTGACTGAAAATGGAAAACTTTATTTTGAAATTGGATACAAGCAGGGAGATGGCATGCGTCGTCTGTTAGCGCAGCATTTTCCTGAAAAACGTGTCCGTGTTCTACAAGATATATTTGGTAAAGATAGAATGGTCGTGATGGATAATGGCTAATTTGGAAGAAATTCTTCAGTCAGGTGGGGCGGTGATTCTGCCGACAGAAACGGTTTATGGATTATTTGCTCAAGCGATGAATGAGGATGCGGTAGAGCATGTTTACCAACTCAAGCGTCGTCCAAAAGAAAAAGCCATGAATTTAAACGTAGCAGATTACGAGACTATTTTAGCTTTTTCGAAAAATCAACCTAGCTATTTGAAAAAAATATATGATACTTTTTTACCTGGTCCGCTGACGATTATTTTACAAGCAAATGACCGTGTGCCAGCTTGGATCAATTCTGGCTTATCAACAATTGGTTTTAGAATTCCAAAACATCCACAGACTCTAGAATTGATTAAAAAGACAGGTCCACTGATTGGTCCGTCAGCTAACATTTCTGGAAAAGAAAGTGGAAAAATTTTTGCTGACATTAAAAAGCAATTCGGCAATAATGTAACAGGACTTTCTGATGATGCTGCGCTTACAGGTGTTGATTCGACGATTCTAGATTTATCTGGTGACTCTGCTCGTATTCTTCGTCAAGGTGCTATCACTAAGGAAGAGTTGTTAGCTTGTGTGCCAGAGTTGACTTTTGCAGATTAGGTATTTTTTGGATATTCTTTTTACTGTTTCGGCTTTTACAGACTTTAAAGAGTAATTCTTGCGATTTAAGGAATGTGACGTGATCTTATCAAAAGGAGATAAGGATATGATTTTTGACAAGGAAAACTACGAAGCATTTGACCCAGAACTTTGGGCAGCAATTTCTGCTGAAGAAGTTCGTCAACAAAATAATATTGAGCTAATTGCCTCAGAAAATGTTGTCTCTAAAGCTGTTATGGCAGCACAAGGAAGTTTACTAACGAATAAGTACGCTGAAGGTTATCCTGGTAAACGTTACTATGGAGGAACCGACTGCGTGGATATTGTCGAAAATTTGGCTATCGAACGCGCAAAGCAACTATTTGGAGCTAAATTTGCTAATGTTCAACCGCACTCAGGAAGTCAAGCTAATGCTGCTGCTTATATGGCTTTAATCCAACCAGGTGATACTGTGATGGGGATGGATTTAGCAGCTGGTGGACACTTGACACACGGTGCTGCTGTGAGCTTTTCAGGAAAAACATATCACTTTGTCTCTTACACAGTTGATCCTGTCACAGAATGTATTGACTATGATAAGTTAGCTGAGCAAGCAAAAAAAGTGAAGCCAAAACTTATCGTTGCAGGCGCGTCTGCTTACTCACGTATCATTGATTTTAAACGTTTCCGTGAAATTGCAGATAGTGTCGGTGCATACTTGATGGTTGATATGGCTCACATTGCTGGTTTAGTTGCAGCAGGTCTTCATCCAAGTCCAGTTCCTTATGCGCATGTCACAACGACAACAACTCACAAAACTCTTCGTGGTCCTCGAGGTGGTTTGATTTTGACAAATGATGAAGCTATCGCTAAAAAGATCAATTCCGCTGTCTTTCCTGGACTTCAAGGTGGTCCTTTGATGCATGTCATTGCAGGTAAAGCTGTCGCTTTGAAAGAAGCACTAGATCCAGCATTCAAAGAATATGGTGAGCAAGTGATAAAAAATGCTGCCGCTATGGCTGAAGTGTTTGCAAACCACTCTGATTTTCGTGTCATTTCAGGTGGAACAGATAACCATGTCTTTCTTGTAGATGTGACAAAAGTGGTTGAAAATGGGAAATTAGCCCAAAATATCCTTGAGTCTGTAAATATCACACTTAATAAGAATTCAATTCCATTTGAAACACTTTCTCCATTTAAAACTTCTGGTATCCGTATCGGAACGCCAGCTATTACAAGCCGTGGTATGGGAGAAAAAGAATCACGAACAATAGCTGAGTTGATTGTTAAAACTCTTGAAAATTATCAAAATGAAACTATTTTAGAGGAGGTTCGTCGTGAGGTTAAAGCATTGACTGATGCTTTCCCACTTTATTAACGAACAGCTGAGTCTAACTTTTAGGCTCGCTCGCAAATAACCATGATTGATTTATATATAAAACGTATTGTTATCCATCAATTTACTCCGAATGATACTGAGCTAATTTTGTCAGATCAGTTATTGACAATTACACCTCGTATTGACGAGTATTTTCGTAAAAAATTGAGCAAAGTTTTTTCTGACGAAGCTAAACGTGGAACTTTTTCAGAAGACAATGTTTTTCTTAGTTATTTAAGTGATGATTTGATGGAATCATCACTTAAGATTGCACAGCTTTGGAAAGAAGAATTTGTCATCTCTGATAATCAAAAGACAAATGATTTGGTTTTTATTCAATTTGATAAAGACGGTGTTGAACACTTTGCTTTTCTTCGTGTAGCATTGAGAGAGAACTTCACTCACATTTCAAGTGATAGCGAAAGTCCAATCAAAGTAACACAAAATAATTTTCCATCAGCAGCGCAGACGCCTGATGAAGCTTTAGTCATTAATCGTAGCAATCGCAATTATTATCTGATTGAAAAACGTATTAAGCATAATGGAAGCTTTGCTAATTATTTTTCAGAGAATTTGTTGCAAGTCCAACCAGAGCAATCCGTCAAAAAATCGATTAAGATGGTTGAGCAAACGGCACAAAAAATTGCTGAAAACTTCCAGCAAGATGATTTTGCTTTCCAATCTAAAATGAAAGCAGCCATTTACAAAAATTTGGAAGAAGAGCAAGAACTCTCGCCTGAAAAATTGGCAGATCAGTTTTTTGACAATAATTTGACAGCTCGTTTGACTTTTGTCGATGAATTGAAAGAAAGCATTCCAGAGCCTATTCAGGTATCGGATATCGATCATTCACGTCAGACAAAAAAATTAGAGAACCAGAAACTTTCTCTATCAAATGGGATTCAGTTGATTGTTCCTAATAATGTTTATGAGGATGCCGAATCGGTAGAATTCATTCAAAATCCAAATGGAACTTATTCCATCTTGATAAAAAACATAGAGGATATTCAAAATAAATAATGTTTAAGTTCTTAAAACGTCTGATTGTCCTTGCTTTTGTTCTTTTCTGTGGCTATCAGGTTTATGTCACACACGAAAATGTCAAAAACGTTTTGCAGTACAAAAGCATGGTTAAAGAGATTTTAGATGACAATGATACAACAGCAAATGTTGAGCTGGTTTTGGCCATGATTTACACGGAAACTAAAGGGAACGATGGTGACGTCATGCAATCAAGCGAAAGCTCTGATGGTGTTGTCAATTCCATTTCTGATAGTAAGACCAGCATTCGTCAAGGTGTCACTGTCCTTTCAGAAAATCTTTCCTTGGCTGATGAAGCAGGGGTTGATGTTTGGACAGCTGTTCAGGCATACAACTTTGGGACATCATACATTGATTATGTTGCAAAACACGGTAGTAAAAATACAATTGCTTTAGCTAAAACATACTCGCGCGACGTAGTAGCTCCAAGTCTTGGTAATACGACTGGTGAATCTTATTTTTACTATCATCCACTTGCTTTGATTTCAGGCGGACAATTATATCGAAATGGTGGAAATATCTACTACTCGCGTGAAGTTCATTTTAATCTTTATTTGATTGAATTAATGAGCTTATTCTAACTAGTAAGGTTTAGAGAGAAGTATGAGAGAATTAAGTCGTTATTTTAAAGGGTATCTTAAGGAGACAATCTTAGGTCCCCTTTTCAAATTGTTTGAAGCAACTTTTGAATTGTTAGTTCCAATTATTATTGCAAGGATTGTTGATACAATCATTCCAAGTGAGAATAAAGGCAATCTTGTTTTGATGATTGGACTCTTGTTCTTGTTTGCGATTATTGGTGTCATTGTTGCACTTACTGCACAGTATTTTTCTTCAAAAGCCGCAGTTGGCTATACTCGTCAACTGACAAAAGATTTATTCAAAAAAATCATGGGCTTGAGTAAAGAAGATCGAGATAAGTTGACAACATCAAGTTTGGTGACACGTTTAACTAGTGATACCTATCAGATTCAAACTGGAATTAATCAGTTCTTGCGTTTGTTTTTACGCGCGCCGATTATTGTTTTTGGTGCTATCATTATGGCATTTAACATCAGTCCAAAAATGACCTTAGACTTTTTGGTTATGGTTGTGATTCTGTTTGCAGTTGTTTTTGCCATGTCACATTTATTGAATCCGATTTATGCTAAGATTCGTCAGGCAACGGATAAAATTGTTAATATGACTCGCCAACAATTAGAAGGTGTTCGTGTCATTCGTGCTTTTGGTCAAGTTGATAAAGAAGAAAAAGAATTTGCTGCTGCCAACCAAGATTATACAGATTTACAGTTAAAAGCAGGGCGTCTATCAAGTTTGGTAACACCGCTAACTTATCTTGTTGTTAATAGCACGCTTATCCTAGTTATCTGGCAAGGAAATCTTCAAATCGGAAAAGGTCTGTTATCTCAAGGAATGTTAATTGCCTTGGTTAACTATCTTTTACAAATTCTGACAGAGCTGCTTAAGATGACAATGCTTGTGACCTCTTTGAACCAATCGTTCATCAGCGCAAAACGTATCACGGAAGTATTTGAAAAAGAGTCTGAAGATTTGGCGATGGCGTTTGAGCAAGTGTCATCTGATTACGCGGTTTGTGTAGACGATATGAGCTTTACCTATCCAACAGCTGCAGAGCCATCTCTATCGCATATTGATTTTAAATTAAATCCTGGTGACTTTTTAGGCGTTATTGGCGGAACTGGCTCAGGGAAATCTACCTTGGTTGATTTGCTTGTCCATCTTTATACACCACAAGCTGGTAGCTTAGCTATTTTCCAAAATCATAAATCTCCTAAAACACTTGGTCAGTGGCGTTCTTGGGTTAATGTCGTACCGCAAAAAGCAGAGCTTTTCCAAGGAACAATTCGCTCTAACTTGACGTTGGGAATCAATCGTGAAGTCAGTGATGATGAGATTTGGCGTGCTTTGGATATTGCGCAAGCCAGTGATTTTGTCTCAGAAAAAGAAGGCAAGTTAGATGCAGTGGTTGAAGCTTTTGGACGCAACTTTTCTGGCGGGCAGCGTCAGCGTTTGACAATTGCGCGTGCTTTGGTTCAAAAAGCTCCACTATTGATTTTAGATGACTCAACATCAGCACTTGATTATTTGACAGAAGCAAAGTTGTTGTCTGCTATTCATGAAAAACTCAGTGATGTGACGCTTATTTTGATTTCACAACGTACTAATAGTTTAAAAGCAGCAGATAAAATCTTGCTTTTAGATAAGGGACAACAGCTTGGTTTTGCAAGCCATGAAGAATTGTTAGCAGATAATGATGTTTATCGAGCAATTCACTATTCACAACACCAAAAAGAGGAGGTCTAGAGCATGAAAGCAAGAAATCAATCAACTACAACTCGTCGCTTGTTTAAAGACCTCTTTTCTCAAAAAGGACTTGTTATTGGAGCAACGCTTGGAACGATTGCCCAAGTCGCATTAACTGTTTACCTTCCTGTTTTGATTGGTAACGCAGTCGATGTCGTTCTTTCTCCAAAATCACTGACTTTGATTTTACCAATCATCGTGAAAATGCTTGTTGTTGTCGCGCTGAATACTTTAATTCAGTGGCTTAATCCATTGATTTATAATCGTTTAACCTTTGGTTATATTTACGATTTGCGTCAAAGGGTAATGGAAAAATTAAATCAAATGCCGATTGCTTATCTTGATAAGAAAAGTTCTGGAGATTTGGTTAGTCGTGTAACGACTGATGCAGAGCAATTAAGTAATGGTCTTTTGATGGTCTTTAATCAGTTTTTCATTGGTGTTCTGACTATTATCATTACCATTGTTACGATGGCTGATATTGATCTTCTGATGCTTGGTTTGGTATTGGTTTTAACACCACTTTCTCTTTTCTTGGCACGATTTATTGCTAATAAGAGTTATCACCTTTACCAAAAGCAAACCAAATCTCGTGGTCGTCAGACACAATATATCGAAGAGATGATTCGTCAAGAGAGCTTATTGCATGTCTTTAACGCACAAGAAGCAGCGATTGATACTTTCACTGAAATCAATGATACCTACGCAGATTATTCACAAGGTGCAATTTTCTACTCATCAACCGTCAATCCTTCAACGCGTTTTATCAATAGCTTGATTTATGCGTTGCTTGCAGGAGTGGGAGCGTTGCGCATCATGTCAGGTGCCTTTACAGTTGGTCAGTTAACAACGTTTTTGAATTATGTTAACCAATATACTAAACCTTTCAATGATATTTCATCAGTCTTGTCAGAATTGCAAGGAGCCATTGCTTGTGCAGATCGCCTTTATGCCATCTTGGATGAAGAAAATGAGCCTCTTCCAGTGACTGCGGAACTTGATGAGGACAAGATTCAAGGACAAATTGAATTTAAAGACGTGTCATTTGGTTACACTCCTCAGAAAACATTGATTAATCACTTGAGTTTGTCTATTCCAGCAGCTTCAAAAGTGGCTATTGTAGGTCCGACAGGAGCAGGAAAATCAACATTGATTAATCTCTTGATGCGTTTTTATGAAGTAAATAGTGGAGCCATTTATTTGGATGGTGTATCGATGGCTGATTATTCTGTTGAGGAACTTCGCAAGCAAATTGGTATGGTTCTGCAAGAGACTTGGCTAAAAGTTGGAACAATCCATGATAATATTGCTTATGGTAATCCTCAAGCAACACGAGAAGAAGTTATCCAAGCAGCAAAAGCAGCTAACGCAGATTTCTTCATCCGTCAATTACCAAATGGTTATGACACATATTTGGCTGATGCTGGAGCTTCACTGTCTCAAGGACAACGTCAGCTCTTGACGATTGCACGTATTTTTGTGAAATTGCCAAAAATCTTGATACTTGATGAAGCAACGTCATCTATTGATACGCGTACAGAAGCGCTAGTTCAAGAAGCCTTCGAAAAATTGATGCAAGGCCGTACAAGCTTTATCATTGCTCACCGTTTATCAACTATCCAATCAGCTGACTGTATTTTAGTCATGGTTGATGGAGATATTGTTGAACATGGCACACACGCAGAATTAATGGCAAAACAAGGTGTCTACTATCAAATGCAAACAGCACAAGCTGGGTAATGTAATACATAAAAATAATTATGTAAAAACGATTAGATTTAAAGTCTAATCGTTTTTTTGTTTTATAAGATTTATTGATCTTGTGGAATATAAGCAGAGACAGATTCTGCGCCAACTGGAAAACTGCCGTAACCTTCTTCGTCGATAGTGATAGTAGCAGTTTGATTTCCGAGATAATCTGTAAAAGTTTTTCCTGCCCATTTTTTGCCAACAAACATTTGTTTTGCTGTAGAATGAGCGTTGCTGATTAGAACAGCAAGTGGAGTAGGGTGCTCTTCATTTCCAAGATAAGTCCAACCAACACAATTTGGATTGTCAAAATAGTTCATTTCTTTACCATAAACAGTAGTTTGTCTTAAGAAAAGTAATTTATCAATATCATCTTGAAAGTCTTGTTGCGCAAATTCACCTGAAATGCCGTAGTAGTCGCCGTAAAAAATACATGGAAGACCAGTCTGTCGAAGTAAAATAAGAGCGTAAGCCGCTGGTTTGAACCATTCTTCAATTGTAGATTCAAGTGCTTGCCCCCGTTGGGTATCATGATTGTCAACGAAAGTAACAGCAGAGCTAGGCTGATTTTTCACCAAAGTATGATTAAAAATTTGTCGCAAGTCGTAATAAGCTTTTTCTTTGCTTGCTTCAAAAAGATTTTGGTGGAGTCGAACGTCGATTAGGTCAAAGCGGCGCCCAGTCGTTTCAAGATAATCGTTGTTAGTTTTTTCGTCACCGTTCCAGAATTCGCCAAAAACATAAAAGTCTTTACCGTATTTTTCCTTCATATCGCGGATGAAATTGCTCATAAAGAATGAATCGATGTGTTTGATAGCATCCAAGCGAAAACCACAAACTCCTGTTGTTTTGACGAACCATTCTGCCCAGTCATAGATATTTTTGATAACTTCTGGGTGTTTGAAATCAAGGTCAGCATACATAAGATAGTCGTAATTGCCATTTTCACCATCAACCAAATCTTGATTTGCCCAACCTTTGTTATCACCCTGAATTTGGAAAATACCGTTTTTACCAGTTTTTACATCATAATCCGTTCCAGTAAAGTGGTACCAATGCCATTCAAAATCATTGTAAGCTTTATGTCGACCATCAAAAGTGAAGTTTGTCCAGCCCTCAATGTCAAAAGGTTTACTGATGATTTTTGTACGGTCATCGGGGGCAACTTCGACAACGGAAAAAGTTTCAGTATGATCAGCAGCAGCTTTGTGATTTAAGACAACATCAGCTAAAGGTGCAATATGATTTTCTTTTAAAGCAGAAATTGCTTGTAGATAGTCAGCTTTTGTTCCGTATTTTGTTCGGATAGTCCCTTTTTGGTCAAATTCACCGAGGTCAAAAAGGTCATAAACGCCATAACCAACGTCGCCATCATGAGTAGCCTTAAAAGCTGGAGGCATCCAAATTTTTGTGATACCTTTTTGAGCGAGTGTAGGAGCATCAGCCGCTAATCGTCTCCAGTGTTTACCATCGTTTGGCAGGTACCATTCAAAGTATTGCATTAAAGTTTCATTTGTCATTAAAAACACCTCAAAAGGAAAGTTCTTTCTTTCATTTTACCAAAAAAAGGAAATTATGCAAACGTTTGCGCAACAAAAAATAAAAACAAGCCTGAGATTTTTCTCAGACTTTTACATAATATGTAAAAACCATTCACCACCATAAAAAAGAAGTAGAATATGACCGATGATTGAAATAGGTTTGCAGATGACAATGATTTTTGAAAATGTTTTGAGTGGCATGTTACTCAAAGCAGCTAACATGACAAGTAAATCTGCTGGTGCAAAAGGCAATGTCATACCAATAATAAAGATTACTGTAAATGACTTATGTTGTTCGATTAAGTCTTCGTATTTTTTAAGCGTGTTTTCTTTAATAAAGAGAAGGCAGAAGCGTTTGCCATACCAACGCGTGAGTAAAAACAAAATTGTTGACCCTAGGATAATACCAATACAGCTTGTTAAAACACCAACTACTGGATGAAAGGTCACCACAGCAAGCATCATGGTCAAGCTAGCAGGAACGATAGGGACGACGACTTGCATCATCTGAAAAACGGTAAAGAAAATTGCTCCCCAAACTTTATCCTGACCGATAAGCATCTGTATTTTTTCCTGGTTAGTCAAATAGCCATGCTGATAAAGCCAGAAAATACAGATACATGATGTAATGAAAATAGCTGCAGACAGAATGTGAATCAGCTTTTGAATTAGTTTGTAATGTTGAAACAGAAAGCGCCATCTCCAATCTACTTTTTCATGATATTATTGTAAAACTTTTTTTAAAGATATGCTAACGATTTTATCAAAATAGGTCTTAAGACGGATGTAGTAGAAGTCAGAAAATCATATAATATAATCATCCTAAAAACTTTTCATATAACTCCTAAGCAAGTGGTTTTCCCGGCCGCTTGCTTTTTGTGCTTTAAATTTTAATAAGATACCTAAAATCTACTGCCAAATGTGTAAATTTATGCTACAATTAAAGTGAATACTGTTAGCCAAAGGGGCTGACGTTAATAGAAAGGGTAATAATGACTGACAATTCTACTTTGAACGATGTTCAAAAAATCATTGTTCTTGACTATGGTAGCCAGTACAACCAATTGATTGCTCGTCGTATTCGTGAATTTGGTGTCTTCTCAGAATTACGAAGCAACAAAATCACAGCAGACGAAGTTCGTGAAATCAACCCAATTGGTATTGTACTTTCAGGTGGTCCAAATTCAGTTTATGCTGATAATGCTTTTGGCATTGACGAAGAAATTTTTGAATTGGGTATTCCAATTCTTGGTATCTGCTATGGTATGCAATTGTTGACTGATAAACTCGGTGGTAAAGTTGTCCCTGCTGGACAAACTGGTCACAGTGAGTATGGCCAATCAACACTTCGCTTGAAAGCAAAATCAGAACTTTTTGCTGAAACACCGGAAGAGCAAACTGTTTTGATGAGCCACGGTGATGCCGTTACTGAAATTCCTGCAGGCTTCCACTTGGTTGGGGACTCTGCCGATTGCCCTTACGCAGCAATTGAAAATACTGAGAAAAACATCTACGGTATCCAATTCCACCCAGAAGTTCGCCACTCAGTATATGGTAATGATATTTTACGTAACTTTGCTTTCCGAATCTGTGGTGCTAAAGGCGATTGGTCAATGGATAACTTCATTGATTTGCAAATTAATGAAATTCGTCAAAAAGTTGGTGACCGTAAAGTTCTTCTTGGACTTTCAGGTGGTGTTGACTCATCAGTTGTAGGTGTTCTTTTGCAACGCGCTATCGGTGATCAATTGACATGTATCTTTGTTGACCACGGTCTTCTTCGTAAAGGAGAAGGTGACCAAGTTATGAACATGCTTGGTGGTAAATTCGGCTTGAATATCATTCGTGTTGATGCTTCAAAACGTTTCTTAGACCTTCTTGCTGGCGTTGATGATCCAGAGAAAAAACGTAAAATCATCGGTAATGAATTTGTCAGTGTATTTGACGATGAAGCAAGCAAACTTAAAGGTGTTGACTTCTTAGCACAAGGTACTCTTTACACAGACGTTATCGAATCAGGTACTGATACAGCACAAACAATCAAATCACACCACAACGTTGGCGGTCTTCCAGAAGACATGCAATTTGAATTGATTGAACCACTTAACACACTTTTCAAAGACGAAGTTCGTGCTCTTGGTACAGCTCTTGGTATGCCAGATGAAATCGTTTGGCGTCAACCATTCCCAGGACCAGGTCTTGCTATCCGTGTTATGGGTGAAATCACAGCAGAACGTCTTGAAACTGTCCGTGAATCTGATGCTATCCTTCGTGAAGAGATTGCTAAAGCAGGTCTTGACCGCGATATCTGGCAATACTTCACAGTTAACACAGGTGTTCGTTCTGTTGGTGTTATGGGTGACGGACGTACTTACGATTACACAATCGCAATCCGTGCTATCACATCAATTGACGGTATGACTGCAGACTTTGCTCGCATTCCATGGGATGTCCTTCAAAAAATCTCAGTTCGTATCGTAAATGAAGTTGATCACGTTAACCGCATCGTCTACGATATTACAAGTAAACCACCTGCAACAGTAGAATGGGAGTGACCTGGCAGTGGCTTAGAGGTTAGCTCCAAAAATCCAGTATTTTCAAGGCCTGAGACCGTGTGAAATTGCACGGTTTCAGGTCTTTTTTTGGTCATCGCTTCTAAAATGCTTCTATTTTTTCTAAAAGAAGCAGAAGCGAAATAACTCCATTTAAAGAGTCCAATTCTGTTTCTTATCTTTTATTTTTCACAGATTTCAAAAAAATTAAAAATTTTTGCTGTGATTTAGTAATGAGCAAAACCCCACCCCAAATGTATTGTGAAGGTAAAAAAGAGAGTTTACGACACCTTCAAAAATACAAGGAAAGGAGAAAGTTGTTCATGAACAAACTGGTTTCAAAAATCGACATGGCAGTTTTGAAGGCAAAGATGGCACTCATGGAGAAGAAAGAGGCAAGTGACCAGCTCATTGTAATGTTTATCATCATCGCAGTGGCAGCAGGTATCGCAGGACTTCTTTACATCTTCGCGACTGGAACTTTACTTCCAAACTTCCAGAACAAACTCACGAACCTGATCAACAACTGGTTCAATCATTCATAAGGAGGGCGTATGACCAAAGGTGAAAAAGCTATCGTCAGAGAAGAAAGACGATTGGAAAAAGAAAGAAAACGCCGTATAGAACTGGCTAACAAAATGCTCATCCCGACGGGTGGAAAATCCCGAGAAAGTTTAGATCTCATCTCGTTTGACCCAAGTGGAGTCTTCCGTTTTGGGGGCAACAGATGGCTTAAGGTATTTGAGATAAGTGGAGCAGGTAAAGGTTTGGTAGATGCGGCGGAAGGTCTTTTCGGGCGGATCCGCATCACCTTTGCCCTAAGTGAAAGTGGCAGGGAAACCTGCCATTTGTCACTTATGGAAGAAGGCGAGATTTATGAGGAAATACGCCAGAAGATGACAGAGGACGAAAGCAAATTGCAGGGTGTATGTCAGATGCATGCGTTAAGCGTGGATGATGTCATGAACCTTGTAGCAACGAATTTTTATCAGGATATCCGGTTCTCATATGCTTCGTATGTGCGTGGCAAGAAGGACTGGAAGAAGGAATGCTTCTTTGAATTAACAGAGGAGGCAGTAGGTTTTCATGTTGGCAGATTGTTTGGCGAGAGTTTTACGGTATTGGCATTCCCAGATGATATGGAAGATGGAATCTTTACACATATCAGAAATCTAGGATGTCCCATGTACATATGCATTGATCTAAAAGGATTGCCAAAAGAAGAGAAGCTTAATTTTAAAAGAGAGCTGGAAAAAAAGTATAACAGAAGACTTCCGGTAAATGAGTCTGAGGAATATATCAATCTATCCTTATCAATCACGGTTTTGTGTGATTCAAAAGATGCAAGGGAAATTGTAGAGGAGACATTGATCTCAGTCTTCTTAAAAATACGGGGTTTTGATTGCTCCAAGCTTTCATAATCAAAAAAGAGTAACAGAAAGTGCATTAAGTCTTTGTCTTACGGATGAAGTATTGATGCGAAATGTAGGCGTAGATGTAGCAAAGAAATTAATGGGAGGTGAAGATCAGTGATCTGAATATCAAGAAAGGTCCGGGAACCAACTATGATAGGGTTCAGTTCTGTCCTCCGAGTATTTATACCATTGTGACTACTTCCAGTGGTGCGTGGGCTTCTCTTTTGGGGAAATTGAAAAGCGGGATTGGCTGGCTGAGTTTGGATTTCTGCCAGAGAGTGTAATAATTGCGGCTGATGGAGTTTTGTCTGTCATCTGCCTTTTTTTGAATTTTCAGTTGACAAGTCAATACAATTTTAGTACAATTGACTTATCAACTGAGATGGAGGAATTAAAATGTTAAAAACAGGAACATATATATCTGTGTTGATGCGTCAGCTGAATTTGTTCTTTGGTCATGAACTATCTGATGTTGAGATTACAGCATCGGAGCTGATGTACCTTTCACAGCTGTATAATAGAGACGGACTTACCCAAGAGGAGATGGCAGCTGTGATTACCGTAGATAAGGCGGCAACGACAAGAACTATCCAGGGAATGGAGAAGAAAGGGCTTGTCCGCAGGGAAGCGCACGAAGAAAATTACCGGGCAAAAAGGGTGTATCTGACTGATAAGGCGAAGAACGCAGAGCCGCGGATCCGTGAGCTTCAGAAGAAATGGGGGGATTTTATTACACAGGACATGACGCAAAAGGAAGCAGAAGTCTTTGCTGCTCAGTTAAAGAAGATGGCGCAGCGGGCAAAGGAAATCAACCAGTAAATGGAGGAATCTCATATGGATATGAAACAGGCAATGTTAGAACGGCATATGGTGCGTAAATACACGGATAAAGCTATCCCGGAGGATATCGTGACGAAACTGAATGACCGCGTAAGGGGAAATAACGAACAGTTTGGACTATCCATTAAGCTCATGACAAATGATAATACTGCGGTTCCGGGCGTGATCAAGCTGATCCTTGCCAAAGGAGTGAACAACTTTTTCATTATGGCGGGTCCGGAAGGTGCTGATGAACTATGCGGCTATTGCGGCGCAGACCTTATGCTGTATGCGCAGACACTGGGGCTGAATACATGGTGGATCGGTGGAACCTTTAACAGGAAGGGAGCACAGGAGAAGTCAGAGGGAGCAAAACCGGTGGGAATCATTGCTGTAGGTTATGGTCAGACACAGGGGGTGCCGCATAAGTCTAAGAAGGCATCCGATGTCAGTACTTATGACGGAGAAGTACCCGAGTGGTTTAAGAATGGTGTGGATGCAGCACTTCTGGCACCTACGGCGTTGGCAAAGCAGGCATTTACTATAAGCGGAAAAGAAAGCAAGGTTTCCATTTCCTGTGATAATGGAATCTTTACCGGGGTGGATACCGGCCTTGTGAAATACCATTTTGAGCTTGGAGCAGGAAAAGATAATTTTGCGTGGAAATGAAATAATGCCGGCAGACACAGAATGCGACTGCCGGATTTTATTCAAAAATACAGTTGATAAGTCAAATGAATAAGGAGGTATCTCAATGAGTATTTTAAAGAAAAACAATGGTCCAATGTTAAAAGGACCGAGCATACAGTCAATCTCAGGCGATCATTGGTCTGAGCTTAAGTTTACGGACGGAATCATGACGGATGCCATTATGAAGCATGTGATGGGTCTCTGCTATCTGGGCATGGCGGATGCGGGAGAAGCATTTGAGGTTGTAAGCCGTTTGAATGACAAGGAAACCGACAGTTGGGAGAATACGTGGGCTGATCTTGCATCAAAACTTAAAACGAGGGCACAGAACTCTGAGAAAGATGAAAAGAAGATTAGTGCATCTACTGCGTATCTTCGTGCGTCAACATATTATCGGATGGCAACCATGTATATGGAGAATGTGCATTCTCCTAAGATGGAAGAATATACAAGGCATAGCTTTGACTGTTATGAGAAATCGTTGGCGCTGTCAGGGTATCCAGGGAAATATGTGGAGATCCCATATGAGGGGACTTATCTTCCGGGTCATTTCTACCAATCTCCTTATGCAAAAAGGGATAAGGCTCCGCTTCTGGTGCTTACTCCAGGCAGGGATACCTGGGCTGTAGATACCAGATGGATGTTTGATGCTGCATTAAAACGTGGAATACACTGTCTTACCTACGATGGACCAGGACAGGGGTATGCCCTTCGATTTCAGAATTTGAAGTTTCGACCGGACTGGGAAAAGGTTATGGGTCCTGTTCTTGATTATGCTGAAACGATGGATTGTGTTGACATGTCTCGCATAGCATGTATGGGATTTTCATTTGGTGGATTCTTGATGCCGAGAGTGGCAGCGTTTGACAAAAGGATTAAGCTGATCATTACGGATCCTGGAAATATCAGCTGGGGAAAAGGAATTGGTGAGAGACTGGCAATGATACAGAAGATGCCGTCCAAGATGCGTCCGAAGTTTATGAATGTCATGTTGGAGGATTATGCATGGAAGCATGGAGTGCCGGAGGAATCAGTCGTAGATGAATTGAAAAAGTATGATAACACAAAGATACTTGATAAGGTGGAGTGCGAGGTTTTAGTCCTTGACGGTACAGCGGAAATGACGTTCGGAGCGGCTAAGGAGCTTTATGATGCGCTTGTGAATGCAAAGAATAAGGATTACATTCTGTTTGATGATGACAGTACTGCGCAGTGCCATACTCAGATGGGTGGTTATGCAACCGGCGCTGAAACCATTATGGACTGGTTGGAGGATCATATCTGACAGATAGGATAAACCTATAAGCCAGGCGTAGAGATTGTTGTTAAGTAAGGTGGTGTATGAGCCTAAGGCTGCGGAGCCTGAGGCGAAAGTGCCGTTTCTGGTGAAGGTCAGCATTTCGGATCTGAATATCAGGAAGGGGCCGGGAACCAACTATGATCGGGTCCAGTTCTGTCCGCCTAGCATATACACAATTTTGGAAGTGAAAGCCGGTCAGGGTTCTGCGGCTGGATGGGGAAGGCTGAAGAGTGGGATAGGCTGGGTGAGCCTTGAGTTCTGCCAGAGAGTGTAAACTGAATAACGAATCGTTACCCCGCCTGCGGGCATTGGGAGAAATCCTGATGTTCGCAGGCTTTTTGTATAGAGAAAAGTTTATAATCTCACCTTGTTTACAGCTGTTACTGCAACTTCAAGGGCGATGTTTGGGCTCACGGTATTGACATATAGATTATTGTCATTGAGCCGGAAAGCAAGCTCCGAGAGAATGCCAATTCCGCATCCGCCTTCAACAAGCTTTATTACTGTCTCTGGCTGCCTGACTACAGTTGCATGTGCAAAGCCGGGTGATATTAGAATCAAAGATTCTAGTATTGCGCGGCTTTTTTGTTACTAATAAATCAAGAGGAAAACGTACAAATGTTCGATAAAATTATTGCACAGATGCTGATGATAAGTTATAATAAAGCTCTGTTAAACGATCAGCTAAGATGTGTGCAGTGGTGGTACGGACATCGGTACTTCGGAAACGCCACTTCATTAGCCAACATAGATCTGACGGCTATGGTAAAAACTTGCGGAGGTGACATATTTCCCTTTTCCTCAACAAGAAGATACTTTTCTTAAGGAGGATTTACAGATGCAAGACGAGATCTATTTTTTCTGCAAGAATTGCAGAAAGAGCTTAGGGATGACATACACTCTTACAGGAGATGATGATTCTATTTTTCCGAAAAGCACAGGAAATACAAGGTGCTTCGTGGAAAAATAAAAAATAGAAACGCTGAATTTACCAGCATTTCACACGAGAAACAATTCTGGAACTATGGAGATGGAGTAGTACTAGATTTTTAGCGACGAAGTCGCAATAAAAATCTTTAGTACTACCCCTGTGATAGCTGTCTCAGAGCAGGGAGCGAAAGCGACGATGTGATGAGGTTGCTGAGAGGTGAATAATATAACCACTTAGAAGAAAATCTTCTAGGTGGTTTTTTAGTTGAATTTATCAAATCAAGTGGTATAATATCAAAGCTTATTAACAGTATTTGTCTGGAATAAAGGAGGTTTGAAATGGAACTTTGGGATGCTTATGATGTGCATCTGAATATTATCGGTGGTCAAACTTTGGTTCGTGGAGAGAAGATTCCAAAAGGACTTTATCATTTGGTTAGTGAGATTATCGTTAGACATCAAGATGGGACATATCTGCTGACACAAAGGGATGAACGGAAAAATTTTGGTGGCATGTGGGAAGCAACTGCAGGTGGCTCAGCCCTCAAAGGCGAAAGTCCTCTGGACTGTGCAAAGCGAGAATTGTATGAAGAAACAGGAATTTTGACAGATGATTTTATCGAAGTGGGGCGTGTGTTGCACCAGAGACATCAGACCTATTATGTCAATTATCTCTGTCACACAGATGTCGATAAGGATAGTATCGTTTTACAAGAAGGGGAAACATCAGCTTACAAATGGGTGACAGCTGAAGAACTACGTCAAATGTCCCGAGAGGAACTAGCCACGCAAAGAATACAGAACTTTATTGAAGAATTGAGCTAACCAGATTTGGTTAGCTTTTTTCTTTGCTTTTAGTTACCTTTTATCACCAAAAATCAACCTTTTATCCCAAACTATTGCGGATTGACGGTGAGTATGGTTTACTATAATCAAAAGGAGGGTTGAAGGAGTGAAAATCACCATTGATGTCGATGATTCTTTGGAGCAAGATTACATTACCATTCATTGTAAAGAGTTGACAGATGATATCTTGGAGCTGCAAAAGACTTTGGTCAGTCAATCTTTTGGCAGGCTTCGTTTATCGGCTTTTCAAGATGATGTTGAGCATTTCTTAGAGCTCAAAAGCATTATTTTTATGGAATCTGATGGCAATTATATCCTGATTCATACAGCAAAGGACATTTACAGAACCAGGCGAAAATTGTATGAGCTGGAAGAGCTCCTTCCGCGGGATTTTATTAGAGTTTCACGTTCAACTATTGTAAATACAATGCGTATTTCTGGCATTAAGAAAAATATCACGGGAGCTAGTGAGATTTCCTTTAGCCATTCCAGCAAAAAAGCTTACGCATCAAGAAATTACATTAAGGCACTTATTGATATTATGAATGAAAAGAGGTTAAAAAGATGAAAAGACATAGAATCAATTCCATTATCACAGGACTTTTATTAATTTTATTTGCTGCCATGCTAATGCTTAATAAAATGGGTATTCTGACAGCATTTCCACCTGTAAAACTGATGCTAAAAGTCGTTTTAATTGCGATTTTAATCTACTTTATCATTGTAAATGGTTTTGGCAAACGTAGTTTTTTGGGAGTGACAGTGCCACTTGGAATCATTGCTTGCTTATTTTCTGACTTGCTTGGAATTAGCATGGTTTCACCCGTTACAATTATCCTAGTGTCAGTTCTTGTAGGGATTGGGTTATCAATGATTTTTGGTCACACACCAAGGGTAAATGTCGCATCAACTAAATACGAACACCGACAAAGCAATGATTTTAGTTCTAAAGAATATTCTGATAGCGAAGGGACTTTTGCGGTTGATAATAGTTTAGGCGAACGAACAGCATATATGTCTGTTAATGAGTTAAGACATGGTAAAATTGAGAATGCTCTTGGTAGTTTGACGGTTTATCTTAACGGGACAAGTCTAGATGAAGCAGGCGCTACGATTGATATCGATAATGGCTTAGGTAAGCTGCAAGTCTATGTGCCAAAAGAATTTAGAGTGCGTCTTAACGCCGACAATGGTCTTGGAAGTATTAATACACACGGCACATCATCTACAGATACTAACCAACCGCTCTTGACCCTTAACGTTGACAATGGTCTAGGAACTACGGATATTTATTTTGAGTAGACTTGCTAAGCACAGAGCCTTGAAGAATTTCTTTGAGGCTTTTTTAGTTTTGTCTTGAAATGCATTTTTAGGTAACGTATAATAAAAATGTTTTGAAAATTTAATGAAAATTTGTAACAGATACATTTAGAATTAGGAGTTAACGATGACACATAAGTTACCAAAACTGAAAGTGCTGATTTTAACTTTGCTAATGGCATTTATGGAACTGTCAGCCTTACCTGCAGCTTTTTTAGGTCAAATAACTTTTAAAGATATTAATCCTATGTATTTTACATTGATGTTCAATTTTGTCATAGCTTTGCTTGTTTGTTGCTTGTGCCAAAAATTTTGGATTAAGTCTTTGCAGTTTGGGTTACAAAAGTCAGGACTAATGATGGGCTTGAAAAGGTATGGTTTGCCAGCATTTATAGCAACACTTATTGTAACGCTTGTTTTTTGCATCAGCTTAACACCATTTGACAATCAACCGACTTTTTGGCGTGTTTTAATCGAAGGAATTGTCTATTATGTTGGCGTAGCTCTTGTAGAAGAAGTGTATTTGAGAGGATTGCTGCAAAATCTTTTAGAAGATTGTTTTGAAAATAGTCAGAATGCGGTCTTGTATGCTATTTTGATAACTTCTTTCTTATTTGGTTTTGGTCATGTCTTTGGGGCACTTGGACAACCACTTGGAACAATTATTTGTAAAACTGTCTGGGCAATGGCTCTTGGTGTTTATTTTGGAAGTGTCTATGTAAAAACTCGTAACCTTTGGGTACCAATCGTCTTGCACTTTGTTATCGACCTTTGTGGCATTCCTTTCTGTTTTTCAACAAGCAATCAATATCCGCAAATTGCCTTAGTAACGTCACTTGTAGCTTATGTTTTGTTAGGCATTTATGGTTTGTCCCTTTTAAAAAACAAGGATTAAAAAATTAATGAAAGAAGTGAGTGATAAATGTATATCCATGAATTTGGCAATCCTGCACATCCCAAAATAATTCTTTTAGCTCCGATGATGATATCTGGCGAGAATTTATATCATTTGATGAAGCCTTATTTAAAAGGTGATTATTGTATTATTGCACCTGATCAAGGTGGTCATGGTAAAGCGGGACAGTATTTGAGTGCCGATGATGAATATCAACATCTGAAATATTATTTGGAAGAAAAAGGGTATTTTGATATTAAATTGGTTTATGGCGCCTCACTGGGTGTAGCTATTGGATGGCGATTATTTAATGACCAACGTTTCAAAATTGAACACGCTTGGTTTGATGGAGTTGCTCTAAAGAAAAATGCTTGGTTGTTGGAAAATGTCACGCGCCTTCTTTTTAGACAAAAGAAAAGAGCACTAAAAAAGTCAGGCGCAGCTGCATCACAATCTCTTGTTAAAATGTATGGCGAGGATTTGGCTAAATTGATGACGAAAAATTTTGATAGAATTACTAGTCAGGATATCGATGCTATTTGTCACGCATGTTGTCATTATAATTTACAGCTGTTAACGCAAGAGCAGCAAAGTAAGCTTCATTTAGAGTACGGTGAGAAAGATTTTGATCTTGGCGTTTCTAAAAAAGCTTTTAAAAAATATCTTCCAGAAGTTGATGTGATTATCCGAATGGGCTACCCACATTGTGGTTATTTTGCTGGTAATACGGCAGCTTATGTAGCTGAATTAGAAGCGTTTATAAAATAAAAAACTTAGGTAAAAGATTTTTAAATATGATATGATAACTATAATCAATAACAATTATGAAGAGAATTATGAAAAAAGAAAATATGAAATTAAACAGAGTGTGGCTATCTTTTCTGGTATATTTAGTGCTTTTTTGGTTTGGCATTCTAATACTAAAACAAAAACAGCTTGTTTGGCTTCTTTTAGAATTTTATGCGCTTGTGATTGCTAGTTTTATCCTTTGGAAATACCATCGTTATTTGCAGCGTAAGCACCTTATCAGTTCTAGTGTGCTTTGTAGTTTGTATGCTTTGTCAGAACTAATTCACATGACACCATTATCGATTTTTAATATCTTACTTGTCTTTTTATCAGCTTGTGCTGTGATGGCTGTTTTTGCTCAAAAACCAGAAGGAGCACTAAAATGGTTTAAAGGACATTCAAGAAAAAGTATTGCAACAAGTGTTAGTATTGGAATACTATGTGGACTCATTTGGGGTGCTATTAATTGTTTACTGATGTTAGGAAGCAATGGCCTTCAGCCTTCTAGTATTTTTAAAGCTTTTTTACTTTCTTTAAGCCCAGCTATTATTGAAGAAGTTGCTTATCGAACTGTTTTTTACGCTTTTTGTTTAGCCATGATAAGTGGCGAGAGGCTGAATACGAAAGGTCAGGAATTGACAACTTATGCTATGATGACTGTTCCGCATATATTACCGCATACGGTGGAGTGTTTTAACAATGGTTTTCTATCTGGATTACTGGAATGGCTGATTTCAGTGGTTTTATACATCCTTATTTTTGGACTGATTTTCGCTTTTTTGCAGAGAAAACGAGATATTGTATCGGCTATGATTGCCCACGGTACCGTTGATTTTATTCGCTTTTGTTTATTTGGGTTGCCTATTTGATTTGAATGGGGTGAGATAAATGAGTAAGAAACTTTTTATGCAAGCTCTAGCTAAATTTTTCCTTGGTTTTTTGCTTGTCGCTACTTTGTTATTTCTTCCAGCAGGGACTTTGCATTACTGGAATGCTTGGCTTTTGTTAGCGATTCTGTTTATTCCCATGTTTATCGCAGGGCTTATCATGATGATTTTTAGTCCAGAATTGCTTAAAAAGCGTCTTAATGCTAAAGAAAGTGAGAAAGAGCAGCAGCAGGTTATTAAGTTCAGCGCGTTGATGTTTGTAGCGGCTTTTCTGATAGCTGGTTTTAGTTTTCGTTTCAATTGGCTTCGCTTATCAGCTAGTGTCAGCCATATCGCAGCAGTTATTTTTCTATTAGCTTATTGCATGTATGCTGAGGTTTTGCGTGAAAATGCCTATCTAGCTCGAACGATTGAGGTTCAAGAAGGGCAAAAAGTGATTGATACAGGATTATATGGTGTGATTCGTCACCCGATGTACACGGCAACTATACCTTTGTTTTTATCAATGGGATTGGTTTTAGGCTCACTACTTTCTTTTATTATTTTGCTCTGCTATCTTCCGCTAATCATCAAGCGCATTCGCAATGAAGAAGCAGTACTAGAAAAAGATTTAGAAGGCTATTTGGCATATGAGAAGAAAGTTCAGTACAGATTATTTCCATTTATTTGGTAAGTCATTTCTTTTGAAATGGCTTTTTTAATAAGCAAAAGTCGTTTGATTAATCAAAGTAAGACTTTGCAAAGCTGCAAATTCCGAATGATAATTGAACTTTTTCTGAAATTTTCTTGAAAATATCCAAAAATTACTTTTCACACTTCAAAAAATGGAGTAATATAGTTACTGTTCTATTTTTTATGGGAAAGGGATACAACATGGAAAATAATTTAGGAAAATGCTTTAAACTTTTGAGGGAGTCAAAAGGTTTATCGCAAAAGGAAATAGCCGGGGAAGTTATTTCGATTGCACAATTGTCACGCTTTGAGCGTGGTGTCAGCAACATAAACGCTGATACACTTTATCATTGTTTAGAGAATATGAATGTCTCTATTGCCGAATTTCAATGCGTTTGTCGCAATTATTCACAAAATCAAAAACTACTTTTTCAGGATGAAGTGGCTAAAGCCTATCTTGAAAAAAATATATTGACCTTGAAACATTACTTGGTTAAATGTCATCAGCTAGAAGCAGCGTTTCCAAGTCAAAAATTTTATAAACTCAATACGATTATTGTTAGAGCATTGATTTACCAATGTAATCAACAAGAAAAGATTGCTAAAAAAGATGTTCAATTTTTGGTTGACTATCTGTTTTCTGTTGATGAATGGGGGCGTTATGAACTATGGCTGTTCACTTACGGCGCTTCTTTGATGACTAACAGTATGGTGGAAACTTTTGCCTGCGAGATGATTAGCAGAACGCAGTTTTATCAAGAAATCCCAGAAAATCGACATTTGGTGAACCAGATGTTATTCAATATCATTAATGTTTGTATTGAAAGAAGTCACTTTTCACTGGCTTTCAAGCTGTTAAATTACGCTGATAATTTAAAGCAGAATGAAACAGATTTATTTATGCGAAATGCTATCAAATATTGCCGTGGCTATTATTTGTTTAAAACAGGGAATTTATCAGGTTTGCAGGTCATGGAAAAATGCGCAGAAGTCATGATTTTTTTGGAATGCCATAGCATCGCTCAGCAAATGCTAGATAGAATTTCAGATTTAAAACAAGAAACATCACATATGCAAAAAGAATTAACCCATTTATAATTTTGAGTAAACTAATAGCTGTAATCTTTTTATGGAATTTATTTAGGAGGATTTATGGAAAAAAAGATTCGCTATAAGCTACACAAAGTTAAAAAGCAATGGGTAACTATTGCCGTTACAAGTTTGGCACTTGTTGCAGGAGTAGGCGTGGGAGTTGCTAGCTCAACACAACAAGTATCTGCCGACGAATATGCTGTCACAAGAGGAAGTGACATGCCAAGAACAAGCGAAAGCAGTAGTCAAACTCAAACAAGTAGCACAGATGTCGATACTCAAGAGTCATCAACAGAAGCTAGTTCAACAGTAAAAGAAGAAACAAATACTGAAACTACAACTGGAGATGCTACTCAAGAGACAACTGAAAGTTCAGTAGAAAAAGCAGAAACTACAGAAGCTTCATCAGAAGAAACTCAAGAAAAAGCTGACTCAACTGAACAATCAGAAACAACTGATGTTGAAGATGTCGTAGACGACAGTCAAAAAACATCTGAAACTGATGTTCGTGATGACAAAACAACAAAAGCAGCTGAAGAAGAAACTCAAAAAGCTGATGACGAACAATTGAGCTTGGACAACATCAAGAAAATTGATGGTAAATACTACTATGTCCAAGAAGATGGTACTGTTAAGAAAAACTTCGCCATCACAGTAAATGGTCAATTGCTTTACTTTGATGCTGAAACAGGTGCTTTGTCATCAACTTCAACTTACTCATTTACAGAAGGTTTGACAAATCTTGTCGATAACTTCTCAAAAAATAACCAAGCTTACGATTCAACAGAAAAAAGCTTTGAATTGGTTGATGGGTATTTGACTGCCAACTCTTGGTATCGTCCTACTAAAGTTTTGGAAAATGGTGAAAAATGGGTTGATTCAACAGAAGACACTTACCGTCCATTGGTAATGGCATGGTGGCCTGATGTTGATACACAAGTCAACTACCTTAACCATATGTCTGAATACTTTGGCATGGGTAAAAAATACTCAGCAACTGACAAACAATCAACATTGAACGTTGCAGCAGAAGCTATTCAAATTAAAATCGAACAAGAAATCGCACGTCGTGGTAACGCTGCTTGGTTGCGTGAAATCATTGCTTCATTTGTAGCTACACAAGACAAATGGAACATGAATTCTGAAGACCGTGACACTGATCACTTGCAAGGTGGTGCCCTTCTTTATGTTAACAGTGATTTGACTGAATGGGCTAATTCAGATTATCGTCTTCTTAACCGCGCACCGACTTATCAAAATGGTCAAACAAATTACCACAAAGCAGACCGCACAGGTGGTTATGACTTCTTGCTTGCAAACGATGTTGATAACTCAAACCCAGTTGTTCAAGCAGAACAATTGAACCAACTTTATTACCTTATGAACTGGGGTAAAGTGGTCTTTGGTGATGCTGAAGCCAACTTTGATGGTGTTCGTGTTGATGCCGTGGATAACGTGGATGCTGACCTTCTTCAACTTTACACAGATTTGTTTGAAGCAGCTTACGGCGTTAATAAAACAGAAGCACAAGCTCTTGCTCATATTTCTATTCTAGAAGCTTGGAGTTTCAATGACCCTGATTATAACCATGATACAAATGGTGCAGCCCTTGCTATCGACAACGGTCTTCGTATGGCTTTCCTTGATGTTTTAACACGTCCAGAAGGTAGCCGTTCAAACTTGGAATCATTGATTCATAATGATCTTGGTATGACTGACCGTACGGTAGATAGTGCTTATGGTGATACTATGCCTTCATATGCCTTTGTTCGTGCACACGATAGTGAAGTACAAGGTATTATCGCATCAATCATCGCTGGTCAAATCAATCCGAAAACAGATGGTTTCACATTCACACTTGAAGAATTGCAAAAAGCCTTTGAAATCTATAACGCTGATATGAACAGTGTTCACAAAAAATACACTCACTTCAATATTCCAGCAGCTTATGCCCTTCTTTTGACAAATATGGAATCTGTCCCACGTGTTTACTATGGTGATTTATTCACTGACAATGGTCAATACATGGCAGTTAAATCTCCATACTACAACCAAATCGTTGCTCTTCTTAAATCTCGTATTAAATACGCAGCTGGTGGTCAAGCAATGAACGTTCAATACCCTGCAGGAGCAAATGGTGGTATTTTAACATCAGTTCGTTTCGGTAAAGGTATCATGACTGCTGACCAAAAAGCAACAGACGAATCTGTTCCAACTTCAGGTATTGTCACAATCATCTCTAACAATCCAAATCTTAAATTAAATGGTTCTGATGTGATTGCAGTACAAGTTGGTATTGCACATGCTGGTCAATACTACCGTCCATTGCTTTCACCAACTGACAATGGTTTGCAAGCTTACCTTAACGATTCTGATACAGACATCACTAAACTTGTAGACGAAAACGGATTTATCTACTTCACAGGTGATGAAATCAAAGGTTTCCAAACTGTTGATATGAACGGTTTCCTTACTGTTTGGGTACCAGTTGGTGCAGCTGCTGATCAAGATATTCGTGTTAAACCAAGCACAGAAGCTAAAGAAGCAGGCAAATTAACTTACGAAACATCAGCAGCTCTTGATTCACAAGTTATCTTTGAAGGATTCTCAAACTTCCAAGATTTTGTAAAAGATCCTTCACAATACACTAATAAAGTGATTGCTGAAAATGCTGATCTCTTTGCATCATGGGGTATCACATCATTTGAATTGGCACCACAATACGTGTCATCAACTGATGGTACATTCCTTGATTCAATCATCCAAAATGGTTATGCCTTTAGCGACCGTTATGACTTGGCAATGAGCAAAAACAATAAATACGGTTCAGCTGAAGATTTGCGAAATGCTATTAAAGCCCTTCACAAACGTGGTATTCAAGTTATTGCTGACTGGGTTCCGGACCAAATCTACGCTCTTCCAGGTGAAGAAATTGTTACAGCAACTCGTGTTAACGACTATGGTGAAGAACGCGAAGGTGCTCAAATTAAGAACAAACCATATGCCGCAAACACTAAAAGTAGTGGTAAAGACTACCAAGCACAATATGGTGGTGAATTCTTAGATTATCTTCAAAAAACTTACCCATCAATCTTTGAACGTGTCATGATTTCTAACGGTCAAAAAATTGACCCATCAACTAAGATTAAAGTTTGGAAAGCTGAATACTTCAACGGAACAAACATTCTTGGTAAAGGTTCAGATTACGTTCTTAATGACCAAGCAACGGGTACATACTTCACAGTCACTGAAAATGGCGCTTTCCTTCCAAAACAAATGACATCAGATGATGCTAAAACTGGTTTCTACTATGATGGTAAAGGTATGACTTACTACTCAACAAGTGGATACCAAGCTAAATCTTCATTCGTTCTTTACAACGGAAACCGTTATTACTTTGACGAAAATGGTCACATGGTAACTGGTATGCGTGAAATCGACGGTCAAACTTATTACTTCTTGCCAAATGGTATTGAACTTCGTGATGCTATCTACGAAGACGCTAGCGGTAACCAATACTACTTCGGTAAAACAGGTAGCCGTTACGAAGGTGGTCATTACTATGCCTTCAATACAACTGAAACAGTTGATGGCGTTGCTAAGACTGTAACAAACTGGCGTTACTTCGGTAAAGACGGTGTTATGGCGCGTGGTCTTGTCAAAATTGGTGAAGATTACCAATACTATGATGAAAATGGTAACCAAGTTAAAGGACAACTTGTCAAAGATAAAGATGGTAACACTCGTTACTTCAAAGGTGATTCAGGTGCAATGGTAGCAGGTGAATTTGCCCTTATTAATGGCGGATGGTATTACTTTAACGAAGATGGTGTAGCAGTTAAAGGTGCCCAAACAATCAACGGTCAACAATTGTACTTTGATGAAAATGGTGTCCAAGCTAAAGGCATTTTCGTAACAAACGAAGACGGTACACGTAGTTACTATGATGCTAAATCAGGTGAAAAATTCGTTGGTGATTTCTTCACAACAGGTGATAATCACTGGTATTACGCTGATGAAAATGGTAACTTGGCAACTGGTTCACAAGTTATCCGTGGTCAAAAACTTTACTTTGCTGAAGATGGTCTCCAAGCTAAAGGTATCTTCGTAACAGATGCAGAAGGAAATCGTCACTTTTACGATCCAGATTCAGGTGACCTTGCCACAAATAAATTTATCGCTGATGGTGACAACTGGTATTACTTTGACGAAAACGGTCAAGTAGTAACTGGTGACCAAGAGATTAATGGTCAAACATTGCACTTTGATGAAAACGGTGTTCAAACCAAAGGCGGCTTTGCAGCAGACGCTAACGGAAACGAACATTACTATGACGCTAAATCAGGCGACATGGCAGATGACTCAGAACTTACTATTGCAGCCAAAGTAGAAGCTTAACTACACATTTTATAGCTTTGGTATTTAAATACTAAGCATCAGTATAGTCCTTAAAATGCAATAACTCCATAATAAAAAGAAAGTCTACTAGGTTTAGTATTTAAATACTAAGCTTTAGTAGACTTTTTTAATGATGTGTTTTATGTGACCTTGTTGTATAATTTTTGTAGATTAAATATGAGGAGAAGAAAAGAAGGATATGTTTTTTAAATACGTCAAAGCAAATTTAATCCCGCTTATCATCGAGATTCTATTTATCATCTCATACTATATTTTTCCGAAAGATGATTTTGTTTATGTAAATGCCTTTTTTTATGTTTTGTTGTTTGTTTATTTTCTTATCTCTAAGGACCTCAATCTGAAAGAATGGTTTTTGAGTTTTAGAAGTGGTAAGAAGTATTGGATTCAGGTTTTACTTACTTTTTTAGGATTTATGCTTGCTTTTATTCTTACGACGATTTTGGAAGGCATTTTTCCTGGACTTGAGACTGGGACTATTAATTTAAGAAGAGATACTTGGCTGACTTTAGGTGTATTTGCCATTTCAACAATTTTATTTCCCGCAATTACTGAAGAGACATTTTATCGAAAAAATTTGATTCTCTTCGATAGCAAAAAAACAGTTATTATTACAACGATTCTAAGTATGTTTTTATATGCCTGTGAGCATTCGCTAGCGCCGTGGGGAATATTTCTGACTATGATTTGGGCACTGCCGTTGAGTCTTTCTTATATTAAAACTAGAAATATTTATGTTGTTATGACAGCGCATTTTCTTGGAAATCTTCTCGGAAATGGAGTAGACGTGATATTAACTCTGATTCATTGGCTGTAGTCTAACAAAAGTACCTCTAGCTAAATAGCTAGGGGTATTTTTTATGTTCTAAATGTCTAAAATAATTGTGCAGACTTACTACTAGATTTATGCAAGCGCTTGCGATATAATTCAATTATCATATTTTACGGAGAATGCTCATGGAAAAAAGAAAAGGATTTTTAAAAGAGGCAATGATGATTGCCGTACCCGTTGCGCTGCAGGCGATGCTTCAGTCATCGTTTTCGATGATTGACCAGTTGATGGTTGGACAGCTTGGCAAAACAGCTATAGCAGCCGTAGAAGTCGGCGGAAAGCCACAATTTGTCTTTGCATTTGTCAGTGGAGCTATTGCCACGGTTACGGGTATCATGGTTTCCCAATATATGGGGAAAAATAACCAGAAAAAGATTAATACCAGCATGTCTGTCAATCTCTTGGTAATGCTAGTATTGGCAGCTTTCACTATGGGGCTTTGTTTGTTGTTGCCAGGTGAGTTGGCAGGAATCTTTACCAAGGATACTAGCGTTATTCAGGCTGCAAGACCTTACGTGCAACTGTTAGCTTGGGTTTATCCTTTATCTGGGATTTCCTCGTTGTTAGCAGTTCAATTGCGCTGCCGAAATAGAGCAAAATATCCTCTTTACATTAGTGCGGTTGCGGCTGTGGTCAATACTGTATTGAACTATACCTTGATTTTCGGGCATTTTGGAGTTAGTCCAATGGGGATTAAAGGTGCTGCACTTGCTAGCTTATCATCTCAAGTGGTGAATCTACTCCTGATGATTTATTTTTATCAAAAAATGTGTCGATTTACTTTTGACTTACATCTACCAAAAACCGAGATTTTGCAATATATTTTCATGCTGTCACCAATTGTTGTTAATGAGTTATTGTGGACTTTGGGGCAAAATGTCAATACTTACATTTATGGGCATATGGGAACGAGCGAACTCGCTGGTATGTCTCTAACTGGTCCAATCCAAGGGCTTTTTATCGGAGCTTTATCAGGTTTATCTCAAGCAGCGGGAATCTTGATTGGTCGACGTCTTGGTGAGCACGACTACGAAAGTGCCTATCGAGATTCAAAAAGGCTTTGTTTGTATGGATTTGTTGGTTCTTTGATTTTATCTGTGATTCTTATTTTGGGAGAACGATTCTATATCGGTTTGTATAATGTTGGTGCAGATGTTAGTCTAGTGGGCACACAGTTGCTGCTGGCTTTTGCCTTTTTAGCACCTGTTAAAGTGCAAAATATGATTTTAGGCGGAGGCATTATTAGAAGTGGTGGTAGAACCAAGTACATCATGATAATTGATATTATTGGAACTTGGTGTATCGGAGTACCTTTAGGACTTTTGACTGGTTTAGTTTTAAAACTTCCGATTGTTTGGGTGTATTTCATCCTTTCTCAAGAAGAACTTTTCCGTTTTATCGTTTCAGTCTTTATGTTCCGCAGTAAAAAATGGATGAATACGATTCATTAACTAACTTAGAGCTATTTTTTGCGAAAAAATATATCTTTTTCGACTTTCTTTTAGAACTTTTATTAAAAAAGTTTTATAATTAGAGAGAAGGAAACTTTGATAGCGTTTTCTATATAGCAGTGTTTAGGATATAAAAGGGGTGCTTATATGAAATTAGAGACTGCAAAAAGATGGCTCATCTTGTTTTATGAAAAAATCCAGGAAAATGAGAAGGTTTTAGCTGAATTAGATTCTTTCATGGGTGGTGATGGGGACCACGGTGAAAACATGATGCGCGGTATGACAGCTGTCGTCAATGAAATTGAACCAAGAGAATTTGAATCAACAGCTGATTTATTTAAGAATGCGGGAATGCTTCTTTTGACAAAAGTCGGAGGTGTCTCCGGAACCTTATACGGCTCAGCATTTTTTGGAATTGCGCACGCTGAAAAAGAAGATGGTACGCTTTACCAAGATATTAAAGAAGGTCTAGAAATGATTCAAAGACGTGGTCAAGCAAAAGTCGGTGATAAAACCATGGTTGATGTTTGGGCGCCCGTTGTAGATGATTTAAGAGAAGATAATTTAACACCTGAACGTATCGACGAGTACGTTTTAGCGACAGCTCTTTTACGAGCTGCAAAAGGACGTCAAGCACTTCTTGCAGATGGTTCATCTGGTCTTGTCGATCCGGGGTCATATTCATCAGGTTTGTTATTTAAAGCGCTAATAGAAGCGGAGGAAGTAGAACATGGCTAGAAAAGTTGGTATTGTTATTGCATCACATTCAAAAGATATCGCTAAAGGAACAGCAGAATTCATCTCTCAAGTTGCTTCAAATGTGCCAATTACATTTGCTGGAGGAACGGACGATGATAGAATCGGAACAAGTTTTGAACGCATCAAAGACGCTATTGACGAAAATGAAGGTGAACTTCTTTTGGGATTTTATGACCTTGGTTCTTCAAAAATGAACCTTGAAATGGCTGCTGAAATGTCTGAAAAGGACGTACTTTTACAAAAAGTTCCAATCGTTGAAGGTGCTTATACAGCAGGCGCTTTATTACACGCCGGTCTTCCTTTTGAAGCCGTTCTTGAACAATTACAAGAACTTGAAATCGACAAATAAGCGTAAATTATAATCGTATCATTTTAAAGTGGACATCAGTCCACTTTTTTTATATAATAAAGTCAGTTATATAACTGACTAATAACATCAGCGGTTATTATCTAAGATAAAAAGAGGTGAGTTTGATGTATTATCCTGAAAAATTGAAAAATCGTCGTTTGGAGCTTGGATTAAAACAGACCGAGTTAGCAAAGAAATTAGGCATTTCAAAGCAATCTTACTTTGCTTGGGAGAAAGGGACATCACAGCCAACAAAGGCTAATTTGCTAAAGTTAGAAGAGCTTTTGCAGGTGTCGCATGGCTATTTTAGTGAGCTTGAGATTGCGACATTATACAAGCAGTTAACTGACCAAAACCAAGAACATGCATTGACTTACGTTAGAGATTTGCTGGAACAGCAATCAAAAGTTGTCTCTATCGTGCCAGAGCCGCGTTTTGCCTATAAGGTTTATGAGCGTTTGTCAGCTGGTGTCGGGACTAATATCTATAACGATATGGACTATGATACGGTTTATTTTGATAAGGATTTGGCACATGACTTTGCATCATGGATTGACGGAGATTCGATGGAGCCTACTTACCAGAATGGTTCTGTAGCTCTCATTCGTGAGACTGGGTTTGACTACGACGGTGCGGTTTATGCGGTCGTTTGGAACTCACAGACTTACATCAAAAAGGTCTATCGTGAGGAAAATGGGCTGCGCTTGGTGTCGATTAATAAAGATTACGATGATAAGTTTGCGCCATATGATGAAAATCCACGTATTGTTGGAAAAATTGTCGGCAACTTCATGCCAATCATAGGAGGATAAAATGCATTTAAAAGATATTTTAGATTTGGATTCATATGATTTAGCACCAGATAGCAAGGTCGAAATTTTTGATATGGATGATTTTGCGGATTCTGTCATGCATCAGCGTTTTACTAGGGTTTATTTACCAGAGGATAAAGAGAGTGAACTCTCACCTTATGCTTTCTTGGTTAATGATTCGATTTTAATCACCATGGAGGCTTAGATGGGCTATTTTGATTATTCACGAGAGCCGCGTTCTGATATCGCCTTTGTGGATATGAAGTCCTTTTATGCTAGTGTGGAGTGCGTGGACCGTGGCTTGCATCCTTTGAAAACTTCGCTTTGCGTTATGAGCCGAGCTGAAAATGCCAGTGGCTTGATTTTAGCGTCTTCACCGACATTTAAGAAAGTTTTTGGAACGTCAAATGTCAGCCGAGCTTATGATTTGCCATTTGATGTTCACACGCGCAAGTTTTCTTATTACAATGCCAAACGTCAAGGCTTGCCTACGACACCTGAATACGTCGCTTACATCGAAAATTGGGCAAAGGCGACTTGGATTGTACCGCCGCGAATGGACCGTTATATTGAGAAAAATCTAGAAATTCAGCATATCTTTCAAAACTATGGCAGCATCGAAGATATCTTGCCTTACTCTATCGACGAAGGTTTTATTGATTTAACTTCATCGCTGAACTATTTTATCCCAGATAAGACCCTAGGTAAGAAAGAAAAGTTAGATAAGGTTTCTGCCATGATTCAGCGAGAAATTTGGCAAACGACAGGCATCTACTCAACGGTTGGCATGTCAAATGCCAATCCCTTGCTTGCAAAGCTTGCTCTCGATAATGAAGCTAAGCACAATCAGAACATGCGTGCCAATTGGTCTTACGAGGATGTCGAGACTAAGGTGTGGGCGATTCCTAAGATGACTGACTTCTGGGGTATTGGCAGTCGTATGGAAAAACGTCTTAATAAGCTTGGCATTTTTACTATCAAAGAACTTGCTAATTTCAATCCTGATATTCTCAAGAAAGAGCTTGGTATCGTGGGGGTTGACCTCTTCTTTCATGCTAACGGCATTGATGAAAGCAACGTTCACCAGCCCTACAAGCCTAAATCTAAGAGTATTGGCAATTCTCAGGTTTTGCCGCGTGATTATCGTAAGAAAGCCGACATCGAGTTAGTTTTTAGGGAAATGGCAGAGCAGGTTGCTATTCGCCTGAGAAGAGCTCACAAGAAGGCGACAAATGTGTCGATTTATGTCGGTTTTTCAAAGCAAGAGAAAAAGCACCGCATTCAGGCGCAAATGAAAATCGAGCCTAGCAATAACACCAAGCAACTGACTGAGCACGTTTTAACTTTGCTGCGCAAAAAATATGATTCGGGTGCAGTCAGACATATCGCGGTATCTTATTCAGGCTTAGTCGATGAATCGTACAGTACATTTTCCTTATTTGATGACATTGAAAAAATAGAAAAAGAAGAAAGGCTCCAATCAGCTATTGATGCTATTCGTGATCAGTTTGGTTTTACGACTATTCAAAAGGCTAATGCTCTGCAGGAAGCCTCACGCAGTTTAGAGCGCAGCAAATTGGTCGGAGGGCATTCAGCAGGAGGATTGGATGGATTAAGTTAAGATGATTGACCGCAGTTATTTACCATTTCAAGCGGCGCGTGAGCACTACGACAGAGGCATGGAAAAATGGATGGGCTTTTTCTTATCAGAACACACCAGCTCACTAAAAGCTGACAAAACCAAAGAACTCTTACACACCAACCTTACTAAAGACCAAAAAGCCCTTCTCCTAAGCCAACTCTACACCAGCCACCTCACTGGTGTTTTTACAACCACAAAAGACAAAGACCACAGCCAACAACTCAGGGGCAAAATCACCGAAATCACCCCACAAGAAATCACCATCAAAACAAAATCCCACTACCACCTCATCAAAACCAAGGACATCCTAGCAATCGGCGTCGAAGTCGAAGGAGTGTGAGGAGAGATAAGGAGACTACAATGACCACAAAGAAAGAAGTAAAAAGAATAGTTGATAAATATAACGAAAGCTTTTCAGAGCTGTCTAACAATGGCACCGCAAAAGAATTTAAAACCGTTATGAAATACATCGCAGACCAAGCTAACAAACGCCAACGACAGTTAGAGGGCTTGAAGACTAGTGTATAACTCCTACAGAATTCCTTCTTTAAGTGGGAGTTTTTTTGTTTGAATTGATTCAGAGTAAAGCACTTAAAAATCTTATAAACGTGATATAATAGAAGGCAACGAAACGTTTTCAGGAGGAAACTTTGGAAGAGAAGCTAATTAAATCAAAACATAGAGTTCAAAAACATGGTGAAGTCTTCACACCTTCTTGGATGGTGCAAAAAATGCTAGACACTCCAGGGGTGAAAGAAGCTTGTGAAAATGTTTCAGCAACTTTTTTAGAGCCCGCAGCTGGTGATGGGAATTTTTTGCTTGCTATCCTTGAGAGAAAATTACAAGCAGTTGCCGACCAATACGATGAAAGAAATTGGAAAACCAAGTCGCTGATTGCCTTATCTTCAATTTACGGTATAGAATTTTTAGAGGATAATCTAGAAGTCGCTCGCTCAAGGATGTTTTTATATTATCTTGACTGGTATGAAAAGCATTTTGGAGAGAGACTTAGTAGCAAAAGTGACATCTACCAATCTGCTCACTATTTGATTCATAAAAATATCATTAGAGGTAATACTCTTACAAAAGAACACCCGGTGACAGGTGAACCACTAATGTTTAATGAATGGCAGGTCGTAAAGGGGCATCCGAGTACGGTGAAAAAAATTCCTTTTGCATTTGCAGAACTGTTTGGCGAAGAGGTTGAACACGATACTAGTGTCGTTGAAGGTCAGCTAAGTTTATTTGATTTTGACGATGAAGATGATGAACCTAAAGAAGAGATTAAAGAAATAAACATTCAAAAAGTTTATAAGTTAGGAGATTAGTTTTATGAATGTTGAGTCAAATTTTGACTTTTTAACAATAGATTTAGATACAGCAGAGCTGTTTACAACAGCTAACATGGCTGAGAAGAGTTATACTCAAGAAGATTATGAAACAACTTTGTTTAAGGTTAGAAAAATTGCCGAAAATACAGCTTGGTTAATTGCTGACCGTGAATACATGGATATTCCTGAGAGAACCAATTTTAATGGTGTCTTGAGACTTATAAAAGATCGTATTGATGATACCAATGTTGTTGATTATTTTTACAAAATAAAACAGCTTGGTAATGATTCTGCACATAATATTAATTCTAAAGATGCGACAAAAGAAAATGCTTTAGATGCCTTACAAGATATTTTCTACATTTTGGTCTGGTTTGTTATTAAATATGTTGATGAAAATGTAAGTCAAGACTGGTATCATCAATTTCTAGAGCCACAAGCTCAAGAACTCTATAGTACTGCAACTCGAAAATTCATCTACATTCAAACAGTTAAAAACGAAAATGGCTTGTTTAATGCTTACGATGGTAGCCATAAAATTGGTGAAGGTTCTATTTCAGAAGATGACTTAGAGGCAGACTGGTCACCAAATAGTGACTTTTTGCGAGAAGCGGCTCCAAAGCGTATTAAGCAGTATATGACAACTTCTGGTCTTCCTTATACACTTGGGTGGGTAGAACTTGCTTACAAGAAATCAACTAAAACTTGGTTCCACGATAAAGATGTCCATAAAGTTTTAACTCGTTCTGGTATTAATCATTCTAAATACCTTGAAGGAAATGAATGGTTTGAAACAGACTTAGAAACAGCTAAACAAGCTATTAAGGCAGTTAAAGAAGGACGTGAATATCTTCAAAATATTATCGAAGAAACACCACAAGCTGAAACAAGAATTGAACTTCGTCCTGAGCAAAAAGAAGCCGTTGCTAAAACTCAAAAAGTTTTTAAGAAAAAAGACAAAATGCTTTGGAATGCCAAAATGCGTTTTGGTAAAACAATGACTTCTTTACAATTAATTAAAGAAGAGCAATTTCAAAAAGTCCTTATCATGACTCACCGCCCTGTAGTATCGGACTCTTGGTTTGAAGACTATCGTAAGTTAAAAATGGATGAAGCAGGCTATGAGTATGGTTCAGTTAACAAAGGTGCTCATATTACTTCATTGAAAAAAGGCGATAAACCTTTTATCTATTTTGCTTCGATTCAATTATTGCGTTATAACAATGGTGAAACAAACTTAAAAGACTTTGCTGATGTTGATTGGGATTTAATCATTATTGATGAAGCACACGAAGGAACGCAAACAGAACTTAGTGATATTGTTCTTAAACAGCTTGTTAAAGAACATACTAAGATTTTGGAGCTTTCTGGTACTCCGTTTAATCTACTAGATCAATTTGATGAAGATCAAGTGTATACATGGGACTATACCATGGAACAACAAGCTAAGACAAAATGGAAGTATGAACATCCTGATGAACCTAATCCATATGATTCTTTGCCAAAAGTGCTCATGTATACTTTTGAAATGAAGAATAAAGCGAAGTTTATGGATGAAAGCAAATCCTTTAACTTTAGAGAGTTCTTCAGAACAGGTGAAAATGAGCAGCTTGTCTATAAAAAAGAAGTCAATGCATTTCTAGATAACATTACAAATAAAGATAGCAAAACAAACTATCCATTTTCAACTCCTGAATATCGCAATGAACTTCGTCATACTCTCTGGATTATGCCAGGTGTTAAGGAAGCTAATGCTTTTGAACATTTATTGAATGAGCACCCTATCTTCGGTAAAGAGTATAAAATTGTAAATGTTGTTCGTGGAAATTCTACAGATAACGGTGTGACAAATGAAGCTGATATCGAAAAAGTAAGAAATGCTATTACAGACGATCCAACAGCAACTAAAACTATTACACTGACTGTTCGTAAATTAACAACAGGTGTTAACGTCCCTCAATGGACAGCTGTTATGTTCTTGTCTAATACTAATAGTGCTATGAACTATTTGCAAGCAGCCTTCCGTGCACAAACACCTTACTCACATGAAAAACTAGGTAAAAAAGAACGTTGTTATATCTTTGACTTTGCTCCAGATCGTGCTTTGACTGTTATGGCAGAAAGTGCCCAAATCAATACGGGTGTTGGTAAGAAAAATACTTCGGACCAAAAGCAAGCTATGACTAATCTTTTGAACTTCCTACCAATCTTAGGTAGTTCAGAGACTGGCATGAAGACTTATGATGTCGACAATATGCTAACGCAACTTAAGAAAGTTTATGCTGAAAAAGCAGTGCGTTCAGGATTTGAAGATGATAGCCTTTATAATGATAGACTACTTACCTTAACAGCTGAAGATGCTAGCATGTTTAATAAATTAAATGCTATCGTTGGTAAGACACAAAAAACAAAGACATCAAATAAGGTGACTGTCAATGAAAATGGCTTGACTGATGAAGAGTATGAAACTGGTGAACGAGGTCAGAAAAAACCAGCACGTCAGCGTACTGAAGAAGAAAAAGCTGCTATTGAAAAAATCAAAGAAGCTAAAAAAGACCGAAAAAAACTTATTTCTATTCTTCGTGGAGTTTCAATCCGTATTCCAATGATGATTTACGGAATGAAAGTTGATTTTGATAAGGATATCACCATTAAAGACTTTATTAACAAAGTCGATGATGAATCTTGGAAAGAATTCATGCCAAAAGGTTTCACTAAAGGTATGTTTAGTGAAATCACTAAGTACTATGATGCTGAAGTCTTTATCGAGGCAGGACGTATCATTCGTCAGCGTGCCAAATCATTTGATTCACTAGACTTTATCGAGCGTGCAGAGAGAGTTTCAGAGCTATTTGGGTCATTTAAAAATCCAGATAAAGAAACAGTTTTGACACCGTGGCGCGTGGTTAATATGCAAACAGCAAAAAGTGTTGGTGGACTTAATTTCTACGATGATGACTTTACATCAACAACCAACGGAGCTACTTCTAACCTTCATTGGGTAGAAAAAGATATCACAAGTGAGATTTATCACCCAGAAACTAAAATCTTAGATATTAACTCAAAAACAGGACTTTATCCGCTCCATGCAGCTATTAGCTTGTACTATCAAAAAGTCATGGCAAACGATGATAGTCACTTTGAAGCAGATAAAGTCTATCAAGATATCTTAGCTAATAATGTTTATGCTGTTGCGAAAACACCAATGGCAAAAACAATTACCGAACGTACACTAACAGGATATCGTGATTATAAAACTAACGTAAAATACATCGAAGACCTTACAGATACCCTTAAAAACGATATTGAAGAAGGTAAACAAAAAGTAGAGGAGGCATTCAACCAAATGAAATTTGACGTCGTAATCGGAAACCCTCCGTATCAGAATGAAGGAATTGGAGTAGTAGCACGTGATGAACCGATTTACCATAAATTTATGGATTTATCGTATTCAGTTGCGGATAAAGCAGTATTGATTACTCCAGCACGTTTCTTATTCAATGCTGGTCAAACACCGAAAGCATGGAATAAACAAATGCTTGAAGACGAACATTTGAAAGTTTTATATTATGAACAGGATTCATCTAAGGTATTCCCTAATACAGATATAAAAGGAGGTATTGTAGTAACATATCGTGATAATAGCTCTAATTTTGGCGCTATTGAAACCTTTACAAGTTTTGAAGAGCTAAACTCTATTTTGCATAAAGTTACTTTAGAAAAATTTACTTCTCTAAATAGTATTTTATATGGGAAAAGTAGTTATAAATTTACATCAGAACTATACATCAAACACCCTGAATTGAAGGGAAGAGTTTCACAGAATGAAGAAAAGTCAATAGGATCAAATATATTTGAAAAACTTCCTGAAATTTTTAGTAATAGTAAAGGGAATAACTTAATCGGTATTTATGGACGTGAAAACAATAATAGGGTTATGAAGTGGGTTGATAAATCATTTGTTCAATCTCATCCTAATCTGAATAAATTTAAAGTGCTAATTCCAGCTTCTAATGGAAGTGGTGCTATTGGTGAGGTTTTATCCACACCCCTAATCGGGGAACCCCTAATCGGGTATACCCAAACGTTTATCTCTTTTGGAGCATTCGATAACAAAGAGGAAGCAGAGAATCTTCTAAAATATGTAAAAACAAAATTCATGAGAGTTATGCTTGGCACTATGAAGGTAACACAGCATAATCAATCTAAAGAAGTGTGGAAAAATGTGCCAATGCAAAACTTTACGTCAACCTCTGACATTGATTGGTCACAATCAATAGCCGAGGTTGATCAGCAACTATACAAAAAATATGGACTATCAGAAGAAGAAATCCAATTTATCGAAAGCAAAGTAAAAGAGATGGAGTAGAGGGGAGTAATAATGGATATAAGACCGAATTCTATGACTATAAAGCTTCTTTTAGGAGCAAAATGTCAATTTGATATTCCAAGATTTCAGAGGGATTATTCGTGGGAAAATTCCCATTATCAAGAATTTATTGAGGATATGCTTGACTGTTTAAGTATTAATGATGGTGAAATTGTTACTACTCAATATTTTTTGGGAACAATGCTATTTATTGGCAATTTAGATAGAGCAGGTCAAGAGTTAAGTGTTGTAGATGGGCAACAAAGATTAACTACAATAACGATACTTTTTTCTGCATTATCAGATCATTTTAAAGAAAATGGAAACGATAAGTTAAGTGAGCGTATTTTTGACTATATTATGTCTGAAGATGATAATGGTGATAAAGTAAAAATATTAAAGAGTGATACAAGTTATCCTTTCTTTCAATACTACATTCAAGATCGTGATAAAAAAGAAAAGAGGGGTACAAATTCTGAGGAAGAAGAATGTATAAAAAACGCATTTGATTTTTTATATAAAAAAACAAGTGAAGAAGAGATTAGAAAGTATTTACAAAAGAGGCACGATAAAAGTAAAGTAGCAGATTTGTCATATGAAAATTTGTTAAAAGCATTAAGAGATCAAATTCTTTCAAGTACCATCGTGACTATTTGTACAGGAGATAGAAATGATGCAAATAGTATTTTTGAAATTTTGAATGCAAAAGGCAAACGTTTAGCTAGTGTTGATCTTATTAAAAATAAGATATTTGATGTATTAAATACGACAGAACCAGCTGATGTTGCAGATGAAAAATGGAATACTATTAAAAATTATTTGTATAGTGGAAAAAATACAGTTGGTCTAGCAACATTTTTTAGACATTATTGGAAATCTAAATATTCAAACAGTTCAGAAGCACAATTGTACGAAAATTTCATAAAAAAAGTTAAACCTCAAGACGTTAGTACTTATAATAGCTTGCTAGATGAATTAGTCAAGAATGCAAAATATTATTTTAAAATAATAAATCCTACGCGAGAGGATTATGGGAATAGAAAGGAGTATTTTTGGTTAGTCCAAAGTTTAAGAATTTTATCTAACGATTTCAATATTATCCAAGTAAGAATGTTATTGATGGCATTATTCGATGCAAAAGATAAAAAAATTCTTAGTAGGAGAGATTTTAAAAGTCTTGTTTTATATATAGAAGGTTTCCATTTTGTTTACAATGCACTACTGTCTAGAAGAGGTAATGTATTAGATAGCATTTACAGTAATCATGCTAGAGCTATTAGAAAATGTGAATCAAGTATTGAGATAAAACAGGAAATTATGGAGTTAAGAAAAGCGTTGGACGAAAAGTATCCATCATATCAGGATTTTAAAGATGCTTTTACCAAGTTAAAATTTTCAAAAAAAGAACATCCAGATAACTTAAAGGTGAGATATGTAATAAATAAACTAAACTGCCATTACTCATTAAATGGTCAAGAAGTTTTTTCTGATGATGGTAGCATAGAGCATATACTTCCTGAATCATCAGGTGAAATTACTCAGAATATAGGTAATCTTATATTACTTGAAAGATCAATTAATGGAGATGCCAGCAACAAGGAATACTCTGCTAAAAAAACAGAAGATTATAATAGATCATCGTATAAATGGGTAGAAGTTTTTGTAAATGAACATGACGATTGGAATGAATCCGATATCGAAAAGCGCGCTGAAAATATGGCAGAAGTTTTTTATAAAAATATTCTGAAAAAAAGTATTGACATTCTATAATTTTTAAGGTACTAACTATAAAGTTAGTACCTTTTTTCTTTTCTGTCATCCCCAATTCCTTCAGCGCTAGCTAATTTTCTTCACACTCATAAAAAATTCAAACAAGCATTGTTCTCTCAAAATCTCCTTCTCAGCTCTGCCATTTTCCAAAAGAAATGATACCGTGACTAAAAACTTCCTTGATTTTATGCTAAAATAGAGCTAAGTTATTTAGAACAGAACGGGAGTAGAGGTTATGATTCCAGCGTATATTAGAATTCATGATGCGTTAAAGAAAAAGATTGACGATGGTTTTTGGGAGATTGGTCAGCGTTTGCCGAGTGAGCGTGATTTG
>SKEL01000158.1_pt1 | contig 74662 bp, 71 predicted proteins | sample 4826741 | NCBI WGS metagenome assembly SKEL01 (sample SAMN11008810, study PRJNA524170) | human gut metagenome | biome: Human fecal sample; material: Feces; isolation source: fecal sample from pouch patient p33 | host: Homo sapiens | place: Israel: Tel-Aviv | collected 2016-03-22
TGATTTGTAGTTTGAAGACGGAAATTATTGGTGGAATATTATAAAAAGAGATCATGTGTCTGCAACCCACTTGCGTTCGGACTCCCACGTAGCTGTACTAAGCTCCTGAATGGTCATTCGACCATCCACTCGCTAAGTGCAGACGTGTCCGTACGGTTGCCGACACATGATCTCTTTTTATAATATTCAAATAATTTACGTTATTCAAACTACTACACAGTGTGTATGTTTTACTGTATTGGTATTTATTATAACTTTCTGCCTACCACTACAAAAATTAAAAAACAATAACATTTAACATTCATCCCTCAGCTTGGATTTTCTTAATTTTATGATTGAAAGTCTTCAGGTATTTAGAGAAAAAATGAAAGATAGCATGTGAGCAACGATCGAATTCCATAGGAGTTTTGATGGAATCGCAGCTGGATCGGGCGATTGTTTGAGCGTCAAAGACTACTGGTTTTAGTAGCTTTCAACGCGAGTTATCGCAGGAGATCCAGCGGATAAGCGTTCTGTCAAAACTCCGTCAATGGAATTCGTGTTGCACATATGCTATCTTTCATTTTTTCTCTAAATACTCGATGACCTTCAACTCATACAATTGAAAATCTAATTGAAGTGTGGTTTATCATATGTAAATGACACATCTGATCTATAAACACTACGGAACTGACTATACATGATCGTAGCGATCTGTTTTGCATAGGATGGATCTGTTGCGTATTCGTGCCATAGATAATTGATATTTGGGTTGTAACGGAATTTATAAAGTGTATTTTGATGATAAGTCTGATTATGGATATAGTCTTGGCTTACATACTTAGCGGCACCATAAATTGCTGCATCGACACTTGTCCAGCCTTGATAATATGCATAGCTGAATCCGCAAAGCTGAGGATTACTATCATAGGCTTTGATTCCGTAGAGGTTGTACACCATTTTCTTAGAAATTGTGGATGTTTTATATTTACCATTGACAGTCTTAAATCCTGTGACATTTTCAGAACTATCTCTTACAACAGAACTTCCAGAAACAACGGTTGTGATCGCTTTTCCCTGAGATAAGGTGCTTGTACCATATCCAGTTTCAAGAATTGTCTGGCATAGTAAATATACAGGATCGATATTATACTGTTTTGCAGCAGCGATCAAGACATTTCCTTTATTTCTTAAGACACTGTTTGATCTTAATTTACTATTTAATAAGTTGTTATATGCAGTTGGATCAACTTCACGGTATGTATCCAGTGTTAAGAACTGAAAATTATTTGTTGTATCCTTTGATGGATCGATATAGCTTGTGTAAGTTGATGTACTGATGCTCTTGCCACCGTAAGTTGGATGTTGTTTTTTCTCTGCAGTTACATAAGCTGATAAACTCTTATTATAATTTGTATACTGCACAGAACCACTTGGTTGTGTTTGGATCTGTGTTGTTGAATCTGAAGGAATGACAGGCTGTGTGATATAGATTCTTTTTGAAGAAGAACTATACTTATAATTTAATCCCAGTCTTTTGACGATCGCATTAGCAGGAATTAAGATGATAGTCTTCTTTGTCTTATAATATTTTACCTTTGTAGGGGCAACGCTGAAGGTTTTCTTTACCCCATTTAAATAGTATGTACGTTTTCCTACATAAGCTGTCAGTGTGTCATCGCCATTCTTAAGGATCAGTTTTCCACTGCTCTTAGAGTAAGTACGTTTGACTTTCGGACCCTGCTTTACAAGATAGTCATAATAAGGGATCATATTGACTTTATTGATCTGAATGCCAACATATTTAGAAGACAGGTTCTTATTTGCATAGCTGACATGTAATTGTTTTCCTTTATAGTAACGTGTTTTGCCGCTGTAGCGGATCTTAAGACTTGCTGCCTGTACAGAGTTTGCAGGTACGATACCACCGATACATGAAACAGTTAATGCGGCAGTAAGTATTTTTTTATAATACATTGATACTCCTCCTTTTATACTCTTCTAGAATAACACAAGATTCATGGAAACTCAATAAATATGTAATAGAAATGTAACAAAAAACAGAGGATAAGGTTTGACAAAGCAGAGGAACTTTGATATTATAAAACAAACACTTTAGCATGGTAGTGTGCTGATTGAATAAAATATATAAAGGAGCAATAAAGTTATGAAAAAGTTTTTAGTCGGGTTATTAACAGTCGCACTTGCAGCATCTATGCTCGTAGGATGCGGTAAGAAAGAAGAAAAGAAGAAGGCAGATAACTCATTGAAAGATGTACAGTCTAAGAAAGAATTAGTTCTTGGACTTGATTCATCCTTTCCACCAATGGGATTTACAGATAAGAAAGATAATATTGTAGGATTTGATATCGATCTTGCAAAAGAAGTAACAAAGAGAATGGGAATCAAATTAAAATTACAGCCAATCAACTGGAATTCCAAAGAACAGGAACTTAATACAGAGAAAGTTGACTGTTTATGGAATGGTGTTACATACAGCAAAGCCAGAGCAAAAGAAATGTTATGTTCAGAATCTTACATGGATAACCATCAGGTACTGATCGTACCAGCAAACAGTAAGATCAAATCTTTAAAAGACATTACAAAAGATACAGAAGTTGGAATTCAGTCAGGATCTACAGCAGCTGATGCAGCAGATAGTGTAAAAGAATTAAAGAATTCAAAGATCAAACTGTTAGCAGACAATGTTCAGATTTTAAATGATTTAGGACACGGATTAGATGCGGCTGTTATGGATGAAGTTGTTGCAAAATACTACACAAAGAAAGATGCTGGTAAATATAAAGTATTAGAAGACAGTGTAGCAAAAGAAAAATATGTCATTGGATTCAGAAAAGATGACAAAGCACTTTGCAACGAAGTTGTAAAACAGTTAAAAGCAATGGCAAAAGATGGTACATTAAAGAAGATAAGCGAAAAATGGTTTGATGAAGACATCACAACAATCAAATAATAAAAGAAATAAATTTTAAGGAAGAAAGGGCTTACGTGCTAAAGCCCTTTTTCCGTTTATAAAGGAATAACCCGTCCCTTATAAATATAGATAAAAATAAGTAATATAGGAGTAGAAAATTATGGATGGAACACAAAGTTTTCCAGAGATTGTAAAATTATTAATTGAAAATGGTCTGCAAGCAACATTAACATTGTTCTTTCTGACTTTGATTTTTGGATTGATTCTTGGTATGATAATTGCTAAAGGAAGAATGTCAAAGCTTCTGATCATTCAGATGCCAATCCGATTCTTCTTACTGATCATGCGAGGAACACCACTGATCCTGCAGTTATATGGATTCTATTTTGGATTATATTATGTCGCAGGGTTAAGCCTTGACCGTATGACAGCGGCGGTTATCAGCTTTTCCTTAAACTATGCAGCATATTTTGCAGAGATTTATCGAAGTGGTATTCAGGCAATTCCAAAAGGTCAGTATGAAGCAGCGAAAGTATTAGGATTTAACAGATCACAGACATTCTTTAAGATCATTTTACCTCAGGTTGTAAAGATCATCACACCATCCCTTGGAAGTGAGTGTATGACATTGGTTAAGGATACATCCTTAGCTCATGTTATTGGTGTTATGGAGATTTACGTTGTGGCAACAAACCAGATGGCACGAAGCCGTGGAATGATCTACCTTGTTGTAGCAGGTATTTTCTACTTGATCATGAATACCATTGTATCAAAAGTATTCTCAGTCATTGAGAAAAGAATGAACTATTATCGTTAGGGAGGAAAGAAGATGAGTATTTTATCCGTTAAAAACTTAGAGAAGAAATTCGGAGATCTTACCGTATTGAAAGACATTTCCTTCAACATCAATGACGGCGAGATCATTTCGATCATTGGATCATCAGGATCAGGAAAATCAACATTACTGCGTTGTATGAATCAGTTAGAGACGATCACATCCGGAACGATCACGATCGATGGAAAGACACTGGTTGAGACAAAGAATGGAGCACCAGTCTACGCAGACAAAGATATTTTGAAAGAAATTTTAATGGAAACAGGATTTGTATTTCAGAACTTTAACCTGTTTCCACACTATAGTGTTCTAAGAAATGTAATGGAAGCCCCTGTATGTGTTGCAGGAGTACCTAAGAAACAGGCAGAAGAGAAGGCAAGGGAGCTGTTAAAGAAATTAGGTCTTGAGACAAAGGCAGATGCTTATCCATGTGAATTATCCGGTGGACAGTCACAGCGAGTATCGATCGCAAGAGCATTAGCCTTGGAACCAAAGATCTTGTTCTTTGATGAACCGACTTCTGCACTTGATCCAGAGCTTACTGGAGAAGTATTAAAAGTCATCAAATCACTGACAGATCTAAATATCACGATGGTGATCGTCACACACGAGATGGCTTTTGCAAAAGAAATTTCAGACAGGATCATTTTTATGGATAAAGGAGTCATCATTGAAGATGCATCTCCAGATGAGGTATTCAGTTCTGATAATGAAAGAACAAGAGAATTCCTTGGAAAATACCATGATGTAAACTAGAAATGATAGCAATTGTTAGAAGGGAGAAAAAACGATGGTTAAAGATATGCCGAATAAGTTTTCAGAGGTAACCCCTGAGATCAAAGAACTGGCTAAGAAATGTAATAAGAAGATTGATGAAGAGTTGTTTGCAAAATATGATGTAAAAAGAGGTCTTCGTAAACGTAATGGTGAAGGTGTCCTTGCAGGATTAACTGACATTTCCATGATCAATGCTTATACAATGATCGACCGTGAAATCGTGCCATGTGAAGGTAAATTATATTACCGCGGAATTGATATCGAGGATATCGTAAAGGGATTTATCGAAGAAGATCGTTTTGGATTTGAAGAAACAGCATACTTACTGTTGTTTGGAGAACTCCCTAAAAAGGACCAGTTAAAACAGTTTGAAGGAATGCTTGGAGAATACAGACAGCTTCCTACAAACTTTGTAAGAGATATCATCATGAAAGCACCAAGCCGTGACATGATGAATACATTAGCACGAAGCGTCTTAACATTATTTTCATATGATGACAATGCAAGTGATATTTCACTGCCAAATGTACTGCGTCAGTGCATTCAGCTGATCGCATTATTCCCTGTACTTTCTGTATATGCATATCAGGCATACAATCATTATGAGAGAGGAGAAAGTTTATTCATTCATCTTCCAGATCCAGAACTTTCTACAGCAGAGAATATCCTTCATCTGTTAAGACCAGACAGCAAATATACAAAACTGGAAGCAAAATTACTAGATATGGCGTTAGTGCTTCATGCAGAGCATGGTGGAGGTAACAACTCTACGTTCACAACACACGTTGTATCATCTTCAGGAACAGATACATATTCAGCGATCGCAGCAGCCCTTTGCTCATTGAAAGGTCCAAAACATGGTGGAGCAAACATTAAAGTCGTACAGATGTTTGATGATCTAAAAGCCAATGTCAAAGACTGGTCCAATGAAGAAGAAATTCGTGAATATTTATTAAAACTGCTGAATAAAGAAGCATTCGACAAAGCAGGATTGATCTATGGTATGGGACATGCAGTATATTCATTATCAGATCCACGTTCCAAGATTCTTTCACGATTCGTAAAACAGCTTTCTGAAGAAAAAGGAAAAGAAGAAGAATATCAATTGTATGCAACGGTAGAACGTCTTGCCAAACAGGTCATTGGTGAGAAGAGAAAGATCTACAAAGGAGTCAGCGCAAACATCGACTTCTACAGTGGATTTATCTACAGCATGTTAGGATTACCACATCAGTTATATACACCATTATTTGCGATCGCACGTATCGTAGGATGGTCAGCACATCGAATGGAAGAGTTGATGAACGGTAATCGTATTATTCGTCCGGCTTATAAAGCTGTGGCACCACATAGAGAATATACACCAATTGATGAAAGATAAATTGTGATTGAATGACGGAAATTATTGGTGGAATATTATAAAAAGAGATCATGTGTCTGCAACCCACTCGCGTTCGGACTTCCACGTAGCTGTACTAAGCTCCTGAATGGTCTAACGACCATCCACTCGCTAAGTGCAGACGTGTCCGTACGGTTGCCGACACATGATCTCTTTTTATAATATTCAAATAATTTACGTGATTCAAACCACCACACAGTGCGTATGTTAAACGATATTGGTTAATAATTTTGTATTCGTTAATAGGCAGTTTTGGAACTTTTACAACTACAAAAATTGAAAACAAATAACGTTCAACATACACATCTCTTAAATTTTTCAATCTTGTAATTGTCCACACTCTAGACTTCTGGTATATGATAAAAAATAAATAAACGATCAGAAGAGCAGCATTAGAATTTTGCCACGTTTTTTACGGATTCGCAGCCGGCTTGGTGCGTTGTTTGAGCCTCAAAGAGTTCTGTTTTCAATGCTTTTGAAGGCGAGTTTCGCAAAGAAAGCCGGCGGATCAGCGATCTGTAAAAAACGTGAGGAAAATTCTCTAGCTGCTCTTCTGATCGTTTATTTATTTTTTATCATATACTCAAAATCTACAGTTGGCCATTACAAAATTTAAAATTTCCCTATGAATTGCACAACGCGTATCTTATCCAATACAAATATCGCTACATCCATAAACAAATGTGCCAACAGTGTACTAACGATCACGCCATTTGACTTTAACAAGAAATCAGAGGAAAATCCATACCAACAGATAAATCCAGAATAAGCGCCCATTAAAATCAGCAAAGGCAGGTATTTCACGACGCTTTTTAAAGATTCCTTGATGTAATCAAGCGTTGAATCGAAATAGACAAAACGACCGATCGCAAGCATCACAAAATAAAAGATCAAAGAATCATAATTTGAATCGTTATAAATAAATTTTATGTACAACAAGATCAGAATGATATAAAAGGCAGAGATCAGTCGTACGGAGGCTTTTTGTTCGGATGAGATCGTTTTCAGATGAACAAAGATCCGATCAAACCAGAATGTTAAAAATACAGAACATACTAAAAATACCATCAACAAAATATCTTGATATTTATTCCAGAAATAAGCCGCCTGAGGGATCCTTTCGTCGAGGACATAATAAAGAGAAAGGAAGATCAGTACGGAGGTGCTTGAAAATACCATTTCATAAAAGCTTTCGATCCAGCTGATAACTTTTGTTTTATGTGTTTGTTCAATTTGTGCAAGTTCAACTTCTGTTGGATTTTCAATATTGATCTTATAATGTTTTTGAAGCTTTGCGGTAAGTAAAACGATGGCAAGGACAACAATCAGGCCGATCAAAGAAACAGCCATGAAGCTGCCGGCATTTTGTGCATTAAAATAATGTGTAACATAATATTGTGATTGTGACATATATAACCCCTTCTTTAAACTAAAATAATGACATGAAAATCAAATAATCTCACTAAACACATATTTTAACACCTTTTTATATAAATTCAATGGATACTATATTTCATCATAAAAACTTAAGAAAGTTTTTTGAACAACAGAAAGGCAGTGGATTTGTGTGAGAAATTTATCTATAGACTTGTGAGCAGAGACTGGACAATGTTATAATATAAACAGCACATTTTTTGAAAGTGGTGAGAGAAGATTGAAGAAATCAGTAAGGATCGCAGCAATGATATTTACCATTTTCGCTATATTGATAGCGGTAGAAATTATCATATCTTATAAATGTCTGACTGTTACGGATTACAAGATTAAGTCTGATAAGATCAAGGAAACGACCAAGATCGTATTAATATCGGATCTTCATAATAGTCAGTTTGGAAGCAAGAATAAGCGCTTAGTGGATAAAATTCAAAAACAAGATCCAGATCTTATCTTGATGGATGGAGATATGTTGAATGAAGATGGGAAGAATGCACAGACAGCAGTAGAACTTATAAGTGCATTGAAAAAAACAGCACCTGTATATTACGCATTGGGGAATCATGAGATTGCGTATAGACAGCGCAGGGATAAGAATCTATATCAGAAGTTACAGAAAGCAGGTGCGAAGGTTGTAGAGAAAGAATATGAGGATATAAAGGTAAGAAGCAACAAGATCCGGATCGGAGGCCTTTATGAGTATGCATTTGCAGTAGATGGGGCTGGAAATATGGTTAAGAAAAGTATTCCGTCCAAAGTAAGAGATTTTTTGATAGATTTTGAGGATACAGATACATTTAAGATCATGCTGTCTCACAGACCAGATAGTTTTGTTTTTGGGCAGGCAGCAGATACATGGAAGATCGATCTGGTAGTCAGTGGGCATGTACATGGTGGACAGGTAAGAATTCCAGGTAAAGGAGGTCTTTACGGAGGAGATCAGGGATGGTTTTCTGAATATGCGGATGGGATCCATCATTTTAAGGCAGTGAATCATATGATCATTACAAGAGGACTTGGAAGTGATAAGGAAAAACTACCAAGATTTCACAATATTCCAGAGATTGTAGTGATCCGACTTGAAAAACGTTAGAACAAAGAGGGTGAGAAGATGAAGAAATATCAGATTGCAGATTTTATTTTTGGAATTCATATGGAAGAATCGTTAGAAATTCCAGAGAATTTCAAAAAGTTTGTGATTGATACCGATGAAGAAGTACAAGTGGAATATTTTCTTGAGGTTGTGGATAAATTACCAGAGTTGGATGGGGAATGTGTATCACAAAGAATTGATCTGAAAGTATATAAGAAAGACAATTTGGAATACCGCCGGATGAATTTTATGGGAATGGAAGAATCCTACGGACAATATGAAGAAATTTCACAAGATCAGGTAAAATTGTACTTAAAACGGGAATTTGTGCATATGATAAATGTTGATACAGTCTTTGTATCTCTTTTTGCGATGGAAAAAAGAATGTTGGCAAAGGATGCGATGGTATTGCATTGTTCTGTACTCAAAGTGAAATCAGGAGTGATCTTATTTAGCGGACCAAGTGGAATTGGTAAGTCAACGCAGGCAGGATTGTGGACGAAGTATCGGAAGGCAAGAGTTATCAATGGTGATAGAACTTTATTAAAAAAAGAGAATGGAAGATGGATGTCTCTTGGATGGCCGATCTGTGGTTCTTCAGAGATCTGTTATAATGAAGCTTATCCTGTGAAAGCAGTCATTTTTCTTGGGCAAGCAGAGGAGAATGATGGAAGGAGGCTTCGTTATTTTGATGCGATCAAGGCAATGATCAGTCAGATCACAGTGAATGGATGGAATCCGCAGTTTGTGGAGAAGATATGGAATCTTACAGAAGATTTCGCGGCTCAGATCCCGGTGTTTGAGTATGGATGTAACATGGAAGAAGCGGCAGTAGATACTTTAGAGAATCTGCTTTTGGATATTTTAGAATAAAGGAGCATGTAAAGATGAACTTAACCAATGTATTTATAGATATATTAAGAAGTGCTATGACGCAGACTTCCTGTGATATGATAGAGGGACTTTCTACACAAGACTGGGAGAAGATCTATGATATTAGTCAGAAACAGCAACTAGCACCGATGATCTATCAGCAGATTTTTTCAAATGAATCATTTCAAAATAGTGATCCAGGGTTTCAGCAGTTCTGGAAGGGAGATACGATCGATCAGGCAGGAAATCAGGCAAGAAAAAGTATTCTGTTTTTGATGTTGTTTGATAAAATGCGCCAGAATGGATTGACCCCATTGATCGTGAAAGGAATTGTTTGCAGAGATCTATATCCGAATCCAGATCTTCGAACATCCAATGATGAAGATCTTTATATCCCAAGAGATCAGTTTGGGAAGATGGATGAATTTTTGCAGGCAGAGGGATTTATGAGAGAAGAACTGATCAAGGATAAAGTTTATCAGGAAGTTCCATATCAGAATCCAAGGAATGGATTATATTTTGAACTGCATATGGATCTGTTTCCTCAGGAATCCGGAGCGTATGGGCATTTTAATCAATTATTTGAAGATGCGTTTGATACTTGTATGGAAACAGATATTCAAGGGAGTAAAGTATTGACGCTGAATCCAAAACAGCATTTTTTATATCTTGTATGCCATAGTCTGAAACATTTTCTTCATAGTGGATTTGGAGTCAGACAGGCATGTGATCTATTATACTTTGCGAAGAAATACCACGATCAGTTGGACTTTCATGAGATCAGGAATATCATGAAAGAATATCATATGGATTCTTTTGCTATGAATGTATTGGATATTGGAGTCTGCTATCTTGGATTTACTTGGGAGGAGCTAGGGCTTTCAAAACCGTCTGATGTAGAAATTGACTGCACAGCATTATTGGATGATATGTTAGATGGTGGTATTTTTGGACAAAATGATATGAATCGTGTACATAGTGCAAATATTACGTTGAATGCAGCAGAGAATGAATCAGTCAATGCAGCTTCTGGGATCCTGGCTTCTTTATTTCCAGAGAAGGAATATATCAAGACGAACTATCCATATTCAAGAAACTATCCGTTTTTACTGCCAGTGGCTTATTTACACAGGATATTTAAATACTTAATTCATCGTAACACAGATGCGATCAATACAGGAGAAAAAAGCAGTGCACAGATTGGGATGGAACGTGTCAAATTATTAGAGAAATATAAGATTGTAGAGAAATAAATATAAAAGTGAAAAGAGGTGATTCCTCATGCTGGATCAGGAGAAATTTTTTAACACATACAAAGTACAGGAAGCATTTGAGGATTCTGGACTTTCCTGGGATACGCTTGAGAAGATTTATGAGGATTATACGAGACGTTTACCAGAGATGAAAAAGATTGCAGATCGTTTACAGGATGAGATATCAAAAGTAATAGATTTTCATGTACATTCAATTCATAACCGATGTAAGGATCCAGAGCATTTGATTGAGAAGATCATACGGAAAGTTGGAGTTGAAAAACGTCAGAAATATAAAAATATTAATGAACGGAATTATCTGAGGATCGTGCGTGATCTTATGGGTATCCGAATTTTGATCTTATCAAAAGAAGAATGGCGTACGGTACATGACTTTTTGCTGAAAGTTGATGAAGATTCCAGATATGATATGCATATGGCGGAGATGCCAAGGGCTTATATCCGTTATGGGGATCGTGACATTTTTAATTATACGATTCATAAAGAATATACAGATAAGGGATATCGTTCACAGCATTATATTTTTAAATATGGGGACTATTATTTTGAAGTACAGGTACGAACGATCGCTGAAGAAGTATACGCAGAATTTGACCATTATGTAAAGTACCCATATCGTGAGAATAATCATTTTCTAAAGCGGTATACAAGTGTTGTGGCAGAATTGTTGAATTCTGTGGATGAGATCATTTCGACATGTTTTCAGTTTGGAGAAGCAGGCTGGCTTGACATTGAGAAATATTTTGCACAAGACAGCTACAGTGACTTGCAGAGAATGTCGAAAGAACCGCATAAGAGAGAACAAGAACAGATTCCAAGAGCCAATGACGGAGTGATCGATGCTCAAAGTTATATGAATCGGATGATCTTAAGAAAGGGATAAACCAGATGGAGAGATATGACGACGGATTCGCAGAAGAAAGACAACGGATCGAACGATTAGTAGAGGAGATCATTGCTGGAGAACATAAGATTGATAAACTGCCGAATTCCTCCGCAGGATTTAGTGGAGCTGCACAGGCAGAATATTTTTCGAAGGCAAGATATCATTTAGAATCGGATGTAAGTAATCTGATCGTGAATCATAAACAGCAACTGGATGAATTACAATTGTTAAAGATGATAAAGGGGCAAGAATGATAGAACACAATTTATTTGAGATGGAAAATTACAGAGAGCTGATCGATGAGGTCGGTGTCGATAAATTCCGTGAACGGTTTGAGGAACTGCAGAAGACAGCGATGGAATTTATTGAAATGGCAGGATTTTCTGAGACAGCTTACTGCAATGAAAGAATTTTAATGCAGGTGATCCTTGATTATTTTATGGATGTGATGCGGTTAAAGGAATTTCATAGTATTGAGAGGATCCGCACAGAGAAGCTGTTTGCATACACGATTTCCTGGATCGTTCGGAGAAAACCAATTCAGTTTCGGGATTATTCCGAAGAAGAGAGAGATATTTTTATCAATGAACGTTTTGCTGCATATCTGCTCATCAATGAATGTCTGATGTGTGGAACGAAACATTTTGTACAGGATGCTTATGCGGAAAAATTAGTAGAATATACAGAAATGCTGCTATATTATTTCAAATACCGTCAGTGCGATCCAAAGACATTAGAACTTTTGATCGAATCATTTAAGATGGGTGGACTTGTGCATTAGAAAGAAAGGGGATTTAGGTATGGGAATCCTTGTTTTTGATGTAGGAACCTCGAGTATGAAAGGTGCATTGCTAAACGATAAGGCAGAGATTTTATGCCAGTTTCACAGAAAATATCATCCAACCTTTTATTCTTCAGTCAAGGTAACGCAGGACCCAGAAATATGGAGAAAAGCATTATATGATATAGCAAGAGATGTGGGTGACTGGTGTAAGGATCAGAACAAAGAAGTAGAGATGATTTCTTTGACGGCACAAAGAACATCGATCATACCAGTTGATCATAAAGGAGATCCATTATGTGATGCTGTGATGTGGCAGGATAAAAGGAATATTGAAGTTTGTACGAGGCTTTCTGCGATGAATGGACAGATCATCAGAAAAAGCGGTACAATGGTGAATCCTGTATTTTCAGGGAGTAAGATGGCATGGCTTAAAGAGACACAACCGGAGATTTATAAGAAAGCAGACAGGATTTTTGTTGTTGCAGATTATTTGTTATATCATATGACAGGGCAGAGAAAACTTGATCGTACTTATGCTAGCCGGTCTCATTTGATGAATTTAAGAACCGGGCGGTGGGACAGCGTGCTTCTTGATATCTTTGGAATCGAGAAGAATAAGCTTTGTGATCTGATCGATCCAGGAGAACTTCATGGATATACAAATGAGAAATTTGCGGCAAGTACAAGACTTAAGACGGGAATTCCAGTCTATTCGGCTGGTGGTGATCAGCAGTGCAGTGCGCTTGGGATGGGAATTTATGAAGAAGGTGACATGGAGGTTACAAGTGGAACGGGTGCATTTATCATAGGGATCACAGAGAAGGTACCAATTGTGCTTCTGGGTAATCCGATCATTAATTATTCCGCAGTAAAAGGAAAATATATTGTAGAAGCAAGTATCTTAACATGCAGTGCGGCATTTGACTGGTTTTGCAATAATTTTTATAAAGAAGTGAATGGAGATATTTATCAAAAGATCGATCAGGAAATCTCACAGTCTCCACCAGGAGCCAATGGATGTATGTTGCTTCCATTTTTTCAGGGAAGGGCAACACCACAGTGGAATCCAAAAGCAACTGCATCATTTACAAATGTAACGCTGAGTACGACAAGAGGCGATATGGTGAGAGCTTTGTTGGAAGGGATCGCTTATGAGATCCGCAACAATTTAGACATTGTGGAAGGTCAGATTGGCAAGGCAGAGCAGATTCATATTGGTGGTGGCTTGAGCAACAGCCATGAATTTAATCAGATTCAGGCAGATGTCTATGGAAGAAAACTGATCCATTACCAGCATAGGGAAGTAGGGATCATTGGAGCATGGACAAGCACAATGGTGGAAAGTGGGAAAGTTTCAGATCATGAGGAAGCTCTAGAACGGGCAGGTAGGAATAATTCATTACAGATTTATGAACCTGTTGAAAAAAATATTGAGAAATATCAGGAACTTCGAGCAGATATGAACCATTTATACCAAAAAATATATTAGGAATAAACAAGAATATTTATAAAAAACTGAACCACTGTAAAAGGGGCAACTCATAGGAGTAATTTATGAGTTGTCTCTTTTTTTGTACATTTTAAACAAAATGTATGGGCTTGCACTTGTGTGCATATAGATTGTATTTATGGAAGAATAATATATTTATAAATGTCAATCTAAAATATTTATTTTGCACATATGTGCAAAGATTGAGAATTTGTTGCACGGATGTGCAGCGGATGATAAGATGTAAACAACTTAAGGAGATACACATAAAAGCAACATAGAAAATATGGAGAATGAATTAGGAGGAACCAAATGAGTGAAGTAATCGAAGCAAGAAACATTAAGTTGAATGTAGACGCATCTGACTGGAGAGATTCCATGGTCAAATCAGGACAGCTCTTAGTAGATAGCGATTATATTACAAAAGATTACATTGATCTGACGATCAAATGTGTGGAAGAAAACGGACCATATATCGTTATCATTCCAGGACTTGCATTATCTCATTCAAGACCAGATGTGAGTGTAAATAAAACAGGATTAAGTTTGATCACATTAAGCAAGCCAGTCTGTTTTGACTGTGACAATGATCCAGTAGATATTGTTCTTACTCTGGCAGCAACTGACGACACATCTCATCTGCAGAAACTTCAGTCCATGGCTGAGTTTATCTCAGATGAAGAGAACATTGAATTTATTAAAAACGCGAAATCAGCTGAGGAAGTTGCCAAAGCGATCAATGAATTTGAACCAGAAGAGTAAGAAGGGAGAAAGAGGATGGAAATATTAAACACAGTATTTACATTTGTATCGAACAATATTTTGACGAAAGCGGAGTTCTTCGTAGGACTGATCGTCTTAGTTGGATACATCTTATTAGGAAGAAAATGGTATGAAACATTAGCAGGTTTCTTAAAAGCAGTTGTAGGTTATATGATCTTAAATGTAGGTTCAGCCGGACTGATCAACACATTCCGACCAATCCTTGCAGGATTAAACCAGAAGTTTCATTTAAATGCGGTAGTTATTGACCCGTATTTTGGATTAAATGCAGTAAATGCAGCACTTGAAAATATCGGATTATCCGCAGCATGGACTATGACATCATTGTTACTTGCATTTATCTGGAACATCATCTTATTGATCTTCCGTAAATTCACAAAACTTCGTACCTTATTGTTAACTGGACATATCATGGTACAGCAGGCAACAACCGTAACATGGATCGTATTCTTATTTATCCCAGGACTTCGTAATATTTGGGGAGCTGTAGCAGTCGGAATCTTAGTAGGTACATACCAGGCAGTATTTTCTAACTTAACAGTTGAACCAACAGATCGTTTAACAGACGGTGAAGGTGGATTCGCGATCGGACATCAGCAGATGTTTGCAATCTGGTTAGCAGACAAGATCGCACCAAAGATCGGTAAAAAAGAAGATTCTATTGAAAATATCAAACTTCCAGGATTCTTACAGATGTTTAGTGACAATGTAGTATCTACATCCGTATTAATGTTTATATTCTTTGGAATTATCATGTTAGTACTTGGGGAAGATTTCATGAGAAGTTTAGATGACACATTCTCACAGACAACAGCATTTGGATTCTATATTTTCTCTAAAGCATTAAGCTTTACTGTTTACTTAAACGTATTACAGGCAGGTGTTCGTATGTTCGTTGCAGAACTTACAGAATCATTCAAAGGTATTTCAGACAAACTGCTTCCAGGAGCGATTCCAGCAGTAGATTGTGCGGTAGCTTATGGATTCGCACCAGCAAATGCAGTAACAGTAGGTTTCTTCTGTGGAGCACTTGGACAGTTCTTAGCGATCGCAGGACTTTTGATCTTCCATTCACCAGTTATGATCATCGCAGGATTCGTACCATTATTCTTTGATAACGCAAGTATCGCAGTATATGCAAACCACAGAGGTGGAGTTAAAGCAGCCATGATCTTACCGTTTATCAGTGGAATCATTCAGGTATTAGGTGGAGCTGTTTGTGCTTACGTTTTACAGTTAGTAGCATTCGGTGGATGGCATGGAAACTTCGACTTCTCAACGATCTTCCTTGCAGTATCTTATATTGTTAAGTATTTAAAGGTACCTGGAGTTATCCTTTGTGTTGTCGCAATGTTAGTCATTCCTCAGATTCAGTATGCGAAATCTGATAAAGAAAAGTATTTCACAGTAGGTCAGGAAGACGACGAGTATTAAAAAGTAATATCAAATCAATTTTTAACAAAACAATCAATCAGCCAAAATTCAGGAGGTATTTATTATGAAAATCAAAGCAATCGCAGCATGTGGAAATGGAATGGGATCAAGCCAGATGATCAAAATGAAGATCAACAAAGTATTCAAAAGATTAGGAATTGATGCAGAAATCGGACATATGAGTGTTGGAGAAGCAAAAGGTGTAGCAAACAATTACGATATGATCTTTGTATCTGAAACATTTACATCGCAGTTTAGAACAGGAAAAGATACAAAAGTCATTGGACTTAAAAACTTATTATCAGAAAAAGAAATCGAAGCAAAGATCAGAGAAGCATTAGATATGCCTGCAGAATAAATCGGGGTGAGATAGATGTACGATATCAAAAAAAGGCCATTAGGGATATATGAAAAAGCTCTTCCAAATGATTTCACATGGCTTGAAAAAATGCAGGCAGCAAAGCAGGCAGGATTTGATTATATCGAGATTTCCATTGACGAATCTGATGAGAGATTAGCAAGACTTGACTGGAGTGATGAACAGATCGAAGAAATCCGATCTTATATGAAAGAGACAGGGATCATCATTCCAAGCATGTGCTTAAGTGGTCATAGAAGATTCCCATTTGGAAGTAAGAACAAAGAAATAAGAGATAAAGCATTTGAGATCATGGAAAAAGGAATCATCTTAGCACAGAAGTTAGGAGTCAGAGTAATCCAGCTTGCAACTTATGATGTATATTATGAAGAATCTGATGAAGAAACAAAAGCTTTATTCTTAGAGGGAATGAAAAAATCAGTAGAGATGGCAAGCCACGCAGGAGTGATCCTTGCAATGGAAATCATGGATACGCCATTTGTTGGAACGATTCTTCGTGCAATGCACTATATCAAAGAAATTCGTTCTCCATATTTTAAGATTTATCCAGATATGGGAAATCTGACGCAGTTTTCAGCGGATGTTGAGAGTGAATTTGAACTTGGAATCAGTGAAACGGTAGCGATCCATGTCAAAGAGACAAACCCTGGAGTATTTAAATGTGTTCCATTTGGAGAAGGAACCGTAAGATTTACAGACATTTTTAAAAAATTAAAAGATTTAAATTACACAGGAATGTTCTTGATCGAAATGTGGGCAGATAACACAAAGAAACAAACGATGGAAGAAGCAGTTGAAACAATCAGGCAGGCACGCTTATTTGTAGAAGATAAGATGGAACAGGCAGGGATCAAAGTACCTGCATAAGGAGGAAATCATGTATCGAATGGTAGTGACCGATCTTGATGGAACATTATTAAACAATAAAAAACAGGTTTCAGAGGCCAATGTAAAGGCAATTCAAAACCTAAAAGATCAAAATATAACATTTGTTATGGCAACAGGACGATCAGATGTTATGACGAGAGCGTACACAAAACAATTAAAAAATATCGATATTGTCATTGGGTGTGATGGAGCAGTCATTCGAAACATTAGGACCGGAGAAATCTTATATGAAAATCATTTAAGAAGTGAAACCTGTCACAGGACATTTGAAATTTGTAAAAAATATGGATTACAGTATTATGTCTTTGCAAAAGATGAACTGGTATCCGATGATCCTCAGAATGAAAGATTTCTGATCCATCAGAAATTCAATCAGACTGTAGAGGAAGATGAAGAGATACCAATGAAGATTGTGAATGATTTAAATGAATATGTAAACGATCATATCATTTACAAGATCGTTGTAAGTTACAATGACACAAGTTATTTAGATAAAGTAGCTGAAGTGATCAAAAAAGAAACGGATGCAGATGCCATTCGTTCTGGGAAAAAAGTCCTTGCAGTTAAAGCAAGGGGAGTTTCCAAAGCAGAAGCAATCAAAAAGCTTGCACAAAAGTTAGGCATTTTGATCAAAGATATCATCGCATTTGGTGATGAAGTAAATGATATTGAGATGCTTACGTTGGTTGGACTTGGAATCGCAATGGAAAATGCAGATGATGTCGTGAAGGAGGCAGCAGACCAGATTGCAGGAAGCAATGATCAGGACGGCGTAGGAAAAGAATTAGAGAAAATATTTGGAAATGCAGGAAAGTAAGAAAGGAGTTAAGAAGATGCTTGATGAATTAAAACAGCAAGTATATGAAGCAAATATGGAATTACCGGCAAAAGGACTGGTAACTTATACATGGGGAAATGTCAGTGGGATTGACAGAGAACGTGGTTTGTTTGTCATTAAGCCAAGTGGTGTTGACTATGAAAAACTAACACCAGATATGTTAGTTGTCATGGATTTGAATGGGGAAAAAGTTGAGGGAGATTTAAATCCTTCCTCTGATACACCAACTCATATCGAGCTTTACAAAGCATTTCCAGAAGTTGGTGGAATCGTTCATACACATTCTCCTTGGGCGACTTCATGGGCACAGGCAGGAAGAAGCATTCCATGTTATGGAACAACACATGCCGATTATTTCTTCGGAGATATTCCATGTGCACGATCTTTAACAGCCGATGAGATTAACGGAGAGTATGAAAAGAATACAGGGATTGTGATCGCAGAAACATTTGAAGGAAAAAATCCAATCTATGTACCAGGTGTTTTATGTACAAACCATGGTCCATTTTCATGGGGAGCGGATGCAGCAGAAGCAGTTCATAATGCAGTTGTTATGGAAGAAGTAGCAAAGATGGCATACCGCTGTGAACATCTGAAAAAAGATATTGAGGAAGCACCACAAGTATTACAGGACAAACATTTCTTCAGAAAGCATGGAGAAAATGCTTATTACGGAAATGACTTATAGGATATAGAGATAGAAGATTTCGGATAGAAAAGGAGATCAAGGTTATGAGTAAAATTAGTGAAATGACAAGAGAAAGCTGGATCGAAAGCACATTCCCAGAGTGGGGAACATGGTTAGTAGAAGACATTGAAAATGAAGTAGTAGCACCAGAAAATGTAGCAATGTGGTGGCTTGGATGTACAGGTGTATGGTTTAAAACACCAGCTGACACAAACATTACGATCGACTTATGGTGTGGAAATGGGAAACGTACACATGGTGATGGAAAAATGAAAGTCGGACATCAGATGGCAAATATGTGTGGTGGACGTGCAATGCAGCCAAACCTTCGTAATGTACCATTTGTAATTGATCCATTTGCATTTAAGAAAGTTGATGCAGTGCTTGCAACACATTATCATCAGGATCATATGTCTGCAGAATGGGCAGCACACGTGATCAACAGTGGAATGACAACAACAGATGAAAACGGAAAAGAAATTCCAGTACCATTCATCGGACCTAAGAAATCCGTAGAATTATGGCAGAAATGGGGAGTTCCAGCAGACCGTTGTATCACAGTAAAACCTGGAGATTCCATCAAGATCAAAGATATCGAGATCATTGCTTTAGATTCTTTTGACAGAACATGTATCGTAACAACAGACTCTACAGGTCCAGACAGAGAAGAATTAACAGGCGTATGCCCAACAGATATGGATGACAAAGCAGTTAACTACTTAGTTAAGACACCGGGTGGAAATATCTATCATTCTGGAGATTCTCACTTCTCTATCTATTTTGCAAAACATGGAAAAGATTACGATGTAGACGTAGCATTCGGATCTTTCGGAGAAAACCCTATCGGTATGCAGGATAAGATGACATCCATCGATGTATTACGTATGGCTGAAAACTTACAGTGCAAAGTTGTTGTACCTATTCACTGGGATGTATGGACAAACTTCCAGGCTGACTGTGATGAGATCAAAGTATTATACGACTTCAAGAAAGATCGTAACGAATATAAATTCCATCCATTCTTCTGGCAGGTTGGAGGAAAATACACATATCCTGCAGATAAAGATAAAATCTACTATCATCACAGAAGAGGATTCGAAGACTGCTTTGAAGCACCACAGAATATCCCATTCCGTTCTTGCTTATAGGAAGAAGGTGGCATAATGAAAGTATCAAAGAAAGTTATTGGAAATTTAGAAAAATGTTATTCTGTAGCTCCTTTAACTTATAAAGGGAAAAAACATATGCTCGTAGCAGCAGAAAAAGTAAACCAGTGCCGTTTATATGATCTTGAAGGAAATCAGGAAGAAGTAATCTGGGAAGGACCGGGAGGGACCATGTCAATGGTTCAGGTCCCTGGTTCCGATGGACAGTTTTTAGCGACACATAAATTCTACTCTCCAAATGATTCCAAAGAAGCAAAGATCATCTTAGCTTACCCGGAAGACGGAGAATGGAAGGTAAGAACACTAGCAGAGCTTCCATTTGTGCATCGTTTTGATATTATTTCAAGAAATGGAGTAAACTATGTGATCGCATGTACTTTAAAATCAGGACATGAATACAAAGAAGACTGGAAAAGCCCAGGAAAGATTCAGGTATGCGTTCTTCCAGAAGATTTAAGTAGTGTTGATGAAGAACATCCATTACAGTTTGAAGTATTAAAAGAAGGTTTATTAAAGAATCACGGATACTGCAAAGCAGAAGTTGATGGAGTTTTAAGATCTTATGTTGCAGCAAATGAGGGTGTCTTTGAATGTACACCACCAGAATCAGAAGAAGGAACATGGGAAATCAAACAGATCTTAGATGAAGCAAGCAGTGATATGGCATTTGCAGACTTTGACAATGATGGTGAATTAGAAATGTTAACAATCTCACCATTCCATGGAGAGAAGATCAGCATTTTCAAGAAACAGGATGGAGAATTCAAGAAAGTCTATACTTATGAAAAAGATGCTGAATTCGCTCATGGAATCTGGGGTGGAGAGATCGCAGGAACTCAGGGTGTTTTAATTGGACACAGAAAAGGGGAGAGAAATCTGTTATTCTTCCGATGTACAGATCCTGAAAAATTAACATTTACAGCAGACCTTTTAGATAGTGATATCGGACCAGCAAATGTATTTCATTACACGAATGATGGTGAAGATTATATCTTATCTGCAAACAGAGAAATTGATGAAATCGCATTGTATAAAGTGGAAAAATAACTACAACTGCAGGAAATCTGAGAATGATAATTAACAGATTGTGTACTGGACTGATATATAGCAATGCGGTATAATAAAAAGTGCTTTGGATAATGAATGGGAGGTGGAAAACAATGAAGGAATATGATTCACTTAGCGATAACGAAAAGCGCAACATGCTTGCCAGTGTTGCAAACCTCTATTATAATGTGGAAATGACTCAGAATCAGATTGCGGAACGTTTTTTTACCTCACGTTCTAAGATTTCAAGAATGCTAAAAGAGGCAAGACAGCTTGGAATCGTAGAGATCAAGATTTTAGAGCCATGGGACCGCAATGTAGAGCTGGAACAGGAATTTATGAGAAGATTTGCGTTGAAAGATGTGAGAGTGATTTCTGTCAAAGAAGCAAATAATACGATGGTCCTTCAGAAATTGGGTGAAGTTGCAGCATACTATCTAGATAATCTGTTAAATGATAATATGATTCTTGGAATTTCATGGGGGAATACAATGTATCATACTGTCAAAGCGGTCAAGACAAGTAAGAATATCCCGATCACAGTCGTACCGATCATGGGAGCAGCCAATGTAAGGACTCCAGAGAGAGATTCCTTGGATCTTTCGAAAGAACTTGCCTATGCATATGGTGGAACGTATCACTACATTTATGCACCATTGTTTGTAAACTCGGAAGAAGTCAGGGACAGTCTTGAACAAGAGCCGAATATTAAAGGATGTTTAGAGCTTGCAAGGAATGCAGATATCATTCTAACCAGTGTTGGTTCTATCGTATATAAGAGTTGGAAATCTTATTTAAGTACCAGAGATTTATATAATCTTGAGAAGAAAGGTGCGATCGGACATATCGGAGGACATTTTTACGATATGGAAGGAAATGAAGTCATAACACCGTTTGTTAATAAGATGATCGGGCTTGGAATTGAAGATATCAAGAATACAGAGAATGTGATCTGTGTCGCAGGACTGGAGATGAAGGCAGAAGCGATTCTTGGAGCTGTGAGAGGCGGATATATTAATACACTGATCACAGATGAAGAGGCAGCGAAGGCAGTGCTTGCATTATGTAAATAATATTTACATCATATTAATAAAAAAAGACTGTAAAATAAGTTAGTCAGACTTATTTTACAGTCTTTTCTATTACGATTATTTAGTTTTTACACCTTTAGAAGCAGACCAGTTAGAATAATAAGTTTTACCACCAGATTTCAATATTGTGCGGATTCTTACATAATATTTTTTCTTAGATTTTAGTTTTTTTATTGTTACACTTGTTTTTTTGTATCCAGAAACCTTCTTGATCTTACTTTTAGAAAAATTAGGTTTTTCACTGTACTGAACCTGATAACCAGAGATTCGTTTTGTTGGCATTTTGGTGGAAAGCTTTTTCCAATGGACAGTGAATGATTTTTTCTTAGTTTTTACAGATCTTAAGCTGCAGTTTTTAGGAAGAATCTGATAAGAAATCGTCTTGCTTCCAGTATAGTCACCACGGAAATTAATCTGAGCCTGATAGGTACCAACATTTTTTCCAGTTTTCTTATAGATGATCTCATAAGAAGAAGGAGAAAGTTTTTTGCCATTGCGATCTGTGATCGTGACAGATGGTTTTAGAACTTTTCCATTGTAGGTGTTTTTGGTAATTGTATAAACATCAGGCTTTGCAATTGTCTGTACAAGCTGGCTGTCATTACAAATACTACATCGTTTTATGATACTTCCATCCTGAGTTGGTGTAGCTTCGGTTCGTATATTTTTATAGTGATGAGATTCACATTTTTCAACATGAATCTTGATGACAGCGGTGGAAGCAAGCTTATCATTTGTCATAAAAATATCTGGTTTTGAAGCTGTTGCATAGCAGTTTTCGTCAATCACATATTCAAGGTAAATCGTTCCAGGTGCTGTTGCATTTAAACTCACTTTTCCAGTACGGTCTGTTGTGAGTGTTGCAATTTTTCCAGAAGTATCTTCATGACCAGTGGCATCGGTTAAGATCCAATGACCCCGATTCTGGTTAAATCCGATATAATCAGTACCAGCAGCATTGATTCCTTTTAGTTTGATATCAGAAACATTCATGGAGGTACCTGCTGGTAAGTTTTTATGATTTGTATTATCAGCAGTCTCAATCCGTGATAATGCCCGTGTAGAGATCAGACCGTCATAAGTAATGTTGATCGTCTTTAAATTAACACTGTAAGTAGCACCTGCGGATGACATCGGGATATACTGGGCAGTATTTGATAAAGCATAATGAAATGCCTGTTTTGTGTCGGCATTTGAGGCAAAACTGCTCCATGTAACGTTACGGTTGGTATCTTTAATATTTAAGTTATCAGTAAGATAAGTCTTTAAATCTTCGCGGGCACTGATGCTATTGCTTCCAAAAATACCCAAAGTTGCGGTTGCAGCATTAGCCTCGTCATTGCTTGCATTGAGAACATGTTCTAATAACATCACTTTATAAGTAAGGATCACAGGACAGTTATATGTTGTCACTTCTTCGCTGTCAGAAGTAGTTCTCTTCATTTTGATCGCACTGTAAGCAGGAAGAGAAATGGATGATTTATCTTCTTTTTTCTCTGTTTTGCTGACAGAATCTTCTTTAGACCAACCTTTTTCTACAGTATTGGAATAATCAAATGTATAGTCCACAGAACCGCTTGCAAAAGCTCCAAAATTAACGCTTGTTCCAACAGTTACAGAGTGGCCCATTGTGTAAGAAGAACTTCCACTGATATTGCTTGTATGGGATACAGTGTTTTCTGTACTTCCTGTGTACTCAGCATTGGCACTCTGAGGAGTATCATTCGTAAAACTAGAAACAAAAGATTCGTTTTTATCAGAACCATCACTTCTTGTACGGATATAAGTAGTTCCAGTGTCTTCCTGAAGAACAGGGCTTACCTTGAAATCATAAAAGACAGCGATCAAGGCACTTCCATGTCCGCGTCGCCTGTTATCACCTTCAGATCTGTTCAGGCTCAAAATAGACCAAAAGACATCTTGATTTGTATTATCTTCCAGAGATTTAAAGCTGTTTGTTGCACTTTTGTCACTGGAATTCCAGCCTTTTTTGTTGCTACCGCTCGTATGCTGTGCCAGATAATATTCATATAATTTTTTACGGATATCTGTATTTGCATTACTAAGTGAATTACTATAATTAAAGCCGTTGCGATGAATATGCCATACATAACCGCCCTTATATTCATTATTGGATATTTTACCAGTGTTATTATATTCAGCGATCGTAGAATAACGCATAGCTTCCATTCTTGAGCTGTAATTGCTGGTACCAGACTGCGATTGACGATTTCGGTGAAGTATATAAGCGATGTCAAACCAGTCTTCTGCCGAAGTTGCATTTGGTGCACCAGATTTGGTGGAAGCATTTGTCTTTGTATGACTGCCACTAAGCATATCCTGATAAAATTTCAGCTTACTGGAGTTGAACGCATTTGATCTTACATTAAATGCGACAGAGTTTCCACTACATACTCCAGCAGATTCTTTTAAAGTTAAAGTATCAGGAACAGATGCAGGAGAAGCTGCCGATACATTAAATGCAGGGGAAATCCCGCTTAATAAAAATGATATGGAGAGAAAAGAAGAAAATATCCTCTTACCCCATAAGTTTTTCAGATTCTTTTTCATATATAAGACCTCCTTTACATAAAAATACCTTATTATCTCTGGTTTTATTTTATGAAAAAGACTATTTGAAAAATAGTAACCGATAGTCACATATTAATTATGGAGTTTTGATGAAAAAACGTGACTCTAAGACACTATTTCATAAGAAAAAAAGATTATAAAATAAGATCATAAAAAACAACGACGTAAGTATTATATTCAAAAGAATAAGATGCTTACGTCGTTTGCTTTAGGATTGCATCGAAATTTCCGATGCAATAAAAATTACTGATTACTGATTCGAAATTTCCTGATAAGTATTCAGATCGTCAGGTAAGGTCACAGTCACAGATTTTCCAGGATCATGATAAGTCAGGTTCATTTTTAAAGTGATCGAACCTGTCTCATTGTCACCGCTTTCCATAACCATCTGGATGGATTCTTTCACAGGAAGATCTTTGTCATTCAATGTTTTTGTACCAGTCAAAGAAGAAATCTTAATGGAATTACTTCCACCAGTTACAGTTGTCATCTGGGAGGCAACATCTTTGACATATTGATTCAAGCCATCGTTATTGATACTGTATTTAAGGATAGTATTTCCATCCTTTTCACTAAGTTTCAGATCTTTGTAATATTTTGCAGGCAAAGAAGTCTGTCCGGTTGTGGATTGAAGCTGTTTTTGTATACCTGCGATATCCATTTTCATTTTCTGCTTTGTTCCATTGGTGTTCATGTAATAATAACCATCAGAATAATACATATTCATATCCATAGTCTGCCCAAGCATGTTTAAGGTAGAAGTCATAGACATTTTTAACTGATCTTTATCAACAGTCTGTAGTTTTGTATCAAAATTCATCTTGATCGTAACGTTTGAGGATGAAGAAGCCTCACTATTTGCAATCTTATAAGAAGCTTCTCCACTGAAATCAGCATCTTTTAATTTGGAACTTTGTTTAAGACTTGATTCCAAAACTTCTTTCGCAGTACGTTTCTTCTGACAGCCGCTGATCGAAAAAAGCAGCATACAGGAAAGAAGCAATGCAGTCACTTTTTTAATTCTAATTTTCATAATGAATCCCTCCATGAAAGAGTTAGTAGTTATTAAGTTTAGTTTACCATATAATCATAATTTTGTGTTAAACTAAAAATAAGAACAGGAACGGAGGTACTTGAAATGAAAAAAACAGTATACCTGACATCAAAACAAGATGGATTAAAACTACATGTACTGCTTATGGAACCAGAACAAGCTCCAAAGGGAATCGTACAGATCTGCCACGGTATGGCAGAACATAAAGAACGCTATGAGCCTTTTATGCAGATGTTGTGTGACAATGGCTATATCAGTGTGATCCATGATCACAGAGGTCATGGTAAGAGTGTCAAAGATGCGGCAGACCTTGGATATTTTTATGATGACAGTGGAAAAGCGATCATAGAAGATGCTCATCAGGTAACAACATGGATGAAAGAACGATATGGGGAAGAACTTCCATATCATTTGTTCGGACATAGTATGGGATCTTTGGTGGTTCGTTGTTATCTGAAAAAATATGATGATGAGCTGGACTCTCTGATCGTATGTGGAAGCCCAAGTGAAAATAAAGCAGCAAAGGCAGCAGGATTTCTTGCAAAAACTGCTTGTAAAATGGGAGCACACAAAAAAGGAGAGTTCTTCCAGAAGATGGCATTTGGCTTATATGGAAAGGCATTAGGAGAAGATGAATCCGAAAATGGCTGGATCAGTTATAACAAAGAAAATGTAAAAGCTTATGATGAAAATCCATTGGATGGATTCGTATTTAGTAATAATGGATTTTTAAATCTGTTTTTACTAATGGATGAAACTTACAACAAAAAAGGATGGCAGGTAAAACATCCGTCACTTCCGATCTTGTTTATCGCAGGAGCAGATGATCCATGCATTGGTTCAAAGAAACAGTATGCACAGGCAATGACAACTTTAAAAAAGCGAGGGTATAATCAGGTACGTGGAATGTTATTTTTAAATCGGAGACATGAGATCTTAAATGAAGATGATGTAGAGAAAGTTTATGATGCGGTATTGCATTTCTTAGAACAGCATTCCAAAAGAGATGACTGATAGTAACTAGGGAGATAAGAAAGAGCGTGATAAACTAGAAGCAAGATCATGAAAGGGGAGGAAAGTTCGTGGGAAAATGGTTTCGTCAGATATTGCAGGGAGAACATTCACTGTTTCGGTTATCCCTTCCATTTCGGGTAAGATTATTTAATGTGCTTGCATTAGTTGGTGGAATGATCAGTCTGATCAATGGGATTTCATCATATGTGAATAATCAGGATAGTGTGATTCTAGGATTGAATCTTGGGATTGCAGTGTTGTCTTTCGTGTTGTTGTTTTATGCATACAAAAGTGGCAGATATCAGTTTTGTTATGTTGTTACGATCATTACGATCTTTCTTGTGATGTTCCCATATTTATTTTTTAAATCCGGCGGTTACAAAGGCGGGATGGTTTCTTTTTATATTTTTGGAATCTTATTTACAGTCTTTATGTTGGAAGGAAAGGCAATGTTTTTTACAGCATTTACGGAAATGGTCGTATATATAGCAACGATCATGATCGCCTATCAAAATCCGCAGATGGTTGTATGGTTCTCCTCTGAAAAAGAAGTTGTGATGGATTTGTTGATAGGATTTTGTGCATCTAGTATTTCGGTGGCAGCAGTGATGTATCTGCATTTTCGGATGTACAACAAACAACAAGAGATCTTAGAAGAAGCAAGGATCGAAGCACAGTCAGCGAACAAGGCAAAGAGTGTATTTCTTGCTAATATGAGTCATGAGATCCGAACTCCGATCAATGTAATGCTTGGAATGAACGAGATGATTCTTAGAGAAAGTGAAAGCAAAGAAATCCGTCAATATGCAAAAAGCATTGAACGTTCTGGAGGTTATCTGATCTCATTGATCAATAATATTCTGGATATTTCAAGGATCGAATCCGGAAAAATGGAGATTGAAGAAGGAAAATATGAACTCAGGCAGCTGCTTGATGAAGTGATTTTGATCGCAGAGAAACAGGCGGAGCAAAAGTCGTTAAAAATGAATCTGATATTTGATAAGACCTTGCCAGCGTATCTGATCGGGGATGTGATACATATCAAACAGATTCTTTTGAACCTGATCAATAATGCAGTAAAATACACTAAAGAAGGTCAGATTGATATTAAAGTCAGTAAAAATGCAGAGGAAACGAAGCTTATTTTCGAGGTAAAAGACACAGGAATCGGAATCAAAGAAGAAAATTTCCCCGTTTTGTTTGATGCATTTATGAGAGTAGACTCTAAGAAAAATAAGAAGATCAAAGGAACCGGATTAGGACTTGCGATCGCAAAACAGCTGGCAGAACAGATGGACGGTATGATCTGGGTAGAAAGTGTATACGGCAAAGGAAGCAGTTTTTTTGTGCAGCTTCCAATGAAGAAGGTATCTGATGGGAAGATTTCAAATGTTGAATGGAAGGAAACGGATGAACGAAAGAGAAGATCATTTGTTGCACCGCAGGCAAAGATTTTAATTGTAGATGATAATCCGGAAAATCTCATGGTGACAAGATCACTTCTGAAGCGTACAGCTGTGTTTGTGGATACAGCAGCCAGTGGAGAGGAATGTGTGCATAAAGTCAGACAAAACGTATATGATCTGATCTTACTTGATTATATGATGCCGCAGATGGATGGAATCGATACGATCAGGGAATTAAAGAAAGATGTACAATTTCATATTCCGGTGATCGCTTTAACTGCTGATGTGACGAAAGGAATTGAACAGACATTTTTAAGAGAAGGATTTTGTGCGTATCTTTCAAAGCCGGTGATGTGGAGCAAATTAGAAGACCTGCTGATGAAATATTTGAGAGATGATCTAGTATTTATTCGTGAGGATCTGAAAGAAGAACAAAAGATCAAAGATGAAGAATTTAAGCAGATGAAGGGACAGCTAAAAGAAAATGATATAAAGATTGAAGAGGGGCTTAGACTTCTGGATGGAGACTTTATGCAGTATCGTAAACTGATGGAATTCTTTACGGAGTACCAGGAAGAATATATGAGACAGATGCAGCAGTTGATGACACAAAAGGAAGTGAAAGTCGATGAGATCGCAAGGATGATGCATACCTTAAAGAGCAATGCAAAAGCGATAGGTGCGATTCATTTGTATGAGATCGCAAAAGAAATGGAAGATAGAGGGAAACAAAAGGATATGGAATACATCATGTCTGCATATGATCTGCTTAAATTGGAGTGGGGACGAGTATTTAAGGCATCACGGGAATTTATTGAACAGACGAAAAATGTTCTGTTTGATCAGAAAAAAGAGGAAGAAAAAGACAAGCAAAGTAAAGAAGAAATCAAAGAAAAATTAAAAATATTTATCACCAGATATCAGGCGAAAGAAGCGAAAGAACAGATTCAGTATTATCGAAAAGGCAAGATATCCGAGGAAGAAAGAAATATCTTGAAAGAGATGGAAATACGGATCGATCAGCTTGATTTTGATGAAGCAGAAATCCTTATGAAACGATGGGAGGGAATGGAATGAGAGAGAATCATATTTTGATCATAGATGATGATCTTATGCTTCTAAAGACAGCAGAAGAGATTTTATCTGACCAATATAATGTCAGTGTCGCAAAGAGTGGAATACAGGCATTAAATCTGTTAAATAAAAATATCATTCCAGATTTGATCTTATTAGATATTGATATGCCACAGATGGATGGATACGAAACATTAGAAGAAATCAAAAAAATCCCAGGATGTGAACTGATCCCGATCATATTTTTGACGGGATTTTCAGAAATGGATTATGAAGTGAGAGGCTTGAAAGCAGGAGCAGTTGATTATATCGTAAAGCCATTTGCAAAAGAAATTTTACTTGCCAGGGTTGAACGGCATTTAGAACGATATCAGCAGAGACAGCACAAACAATCCATGGAATTATCCGATTATGCCAAGCAGATCAAAAGCCAGTTAACACCAACAGAATGGAAGATCGCGATAGCGATCGCAGAGGGAATGGAAAATAAGGAAATTGCAGAGTCTATGCATTATTCTTATGGGTACGTGAAAAATCTTGTGGCAAGGATCTTCTCAAAATTAGAGATTGAAAAACGCCGGGAATTAAAAAAGCTAATGGTCAAGGAATAAATTTTGATTGTATGAGTTGAAGGTCATCGAGTATTTAGAGAAAAATAAAAAAATTTAAGCTGATGGACGCATGTTAAACGTTATTGACTTTCAATTTATGTAGTGGTAGACAGAATGTTTATTATAAATACCAATACAGTAAAACATACACACTCCATAGTGGTTTGAATAGACTTCAGCTGTATGTGACAGAAATAAAAGAAACACAAATATTTGAGTTTCTTTTATTTCTGTCACATACATGATAGACTATGTCAAATCAGTGCATTAAAGTTGCGTATCGTCAGAAGTTTTGTTATAATTATTAATTATTACGAAAAGGAAAGGAAATTATTTACTATGAAGAAAGAGAATAACAAAAAAAGTGCAAGCGCTTTGATCGGTGCGGCATTTCTTATGGCAACTTCGGCAATTGGACCTGGATTTCTGACACAAACTGGTAAATTTACAGATAGTCTGCATGGAAGCTTTGGATTTGTAATTTTAATCTCCGTGATCTTAGCAGCAATCGTGCAGTTAAATGTATGGAGAGTTCTGTGCGTATCTGGAATGCGTGGACAGGATGTGGCGAATAAGGTACTTCCTGGACTTGGATATGTGATCGCATTTTTAGTTGTAGCAGGTGGTCTTGTATTTAATATCGGTAACGTTGGTGGAGGTGCTTTAGGTTTTAATACACTTCTTGGAATTCCTACTACTGTTGGATATTTTATTGCGGGAGCAATTGCGATCATCGTATTTTTATCAAAGAATGCATTAAATGCTATGGATAACCTTACAAAGATCCTTGGTGGAATCATGATCCTTGTCATCTTTATTGTGATCCTGATCGTACAGCCGCCAGTTGGTATGGCAGCAAAAGAAACAATCATGCCAACAGCATCTATGGGAGATATTTTCCCAGCAATCCTTACATTACTTGGAGGAACAGTCGGTGGATATATTACATTTGCAGGTGCACATCGTCTGATTGATTCAGGAATCACTGGAAAAGAGAACTTAAAAGAGATCAATAAGAGTTCTGTTATGGGAATGGGAATTGCAACGATCGTACGTATCTTCTTATTCCTTGCAGTTTTAGGAGTGGTTGTAGCAACAGCAACTTCACCAGCTCATACATTAGATGCAGCGAACCCAACAGCGGATGCATTTTTACAGGGAGCAGGACAGATCGGTTATAGATTCTTTGGACTTGTGATCTTATGCGCAGCGATCACATCCATCGTTGGATGTGCTTATACATCTGTATCTTTCCTTAAGACATTCAGCAAAACGATTGAGAAGAATGAGAAATGGTTTATTGTAGGATTTATCGCGATCAGTACTGTATGTATGGCACTTGCTGGACAGCCAGCGGTATTATTAGTACTTGCAGGAGCATTAAATGGATTGATCTTACCGATCACATTAGGAGTTTGCCTGATCGCATCTCAGAAGAAATCTGTTATGGGAGAAGATTATCATCATCCAGTATTATTACTGGTTCTTGGAATCGTGGTAGTTGTTGTTTCAGGATATCTTGGAATTACATCATTAAGCAGCTTAAGTGCATTATTTGCATAAGCAAAATTGTCTGGATAAACAGATAAGTTTAAAACATAGAAGCACAGACTGACCGAAAGGAGTTATGTGAAAAAACATGGAAGAAGTAAAGATTAGTACTGCGGGAGATTCTGCCTTACTCATTGAATTTGGACAGGAAATTTCCCCAGAGATCAATGCAAGGATCACAGCCTTTGTACATCTTTTAAAAGCGCAGCGTATCGAAGGTGTGCAGGATATGATCCCGGCATTTACCAGTCTCTTGATCAATTATGACCCGAGGGTGGTAAATTACAAAACATTAACAAAACGTCTACAGAAGTTACTAAAACTGGATGTCAATGAAGAGACATCGACATCCAGAGTTTTTGAAATCCCAGTATGTTATGGAGGAGAATACGGACCAGATATTGAAAATATCGCAAAAAATGCTGGTTTAACGGAAGAAGAGGTTATAAAGATTCATTCTTCCAAAGACTACTTGATCTACATGCTTGGATTTTTGCCAGGATTTTCATATCTTGGAGGACTTGATGAAAGAATTCATACACCAAGACTGGCGAACCCAAGAATCAGAATTCCGGCAGGAAGTGTTGGGATCGGTGGCTCTCAGACAGGAATTTATCCGCTTGATTCACCAGGAGGATGGCAGTTACTTGGTCTGACACCAGTAAAAACCTATGATCCAGAACGAGAGAATCCAATTCTTTTTGAAGCTGGAGATTATATCCGTTTTGTACCTGTTTCAGAAGAAGAGTATTTAAAGATCAAAGAACAGGTTGAAAATGGAACATATGAATGTATCATTCATACAAAGGAGGTGTAGATTATGGGAATTCGTGTATTAAAAGGCGGAATGATGACAACGGTGCAGGATCTTGGAAGAACAGGATACCAGAGTCAGGGATTCAGTGTATCCGGAGTTATGGATGTTCGTTCTTTTAAGATTGCAAATCTCCTGCTGGATAACCCAGAAAATGAAGCAGTTCTTGAATTTACCTTAATAGGACCAACACTTGAATTTACATCCGAGACGATCATTGCTATCACAGGTGGAGATTTCCGCCCGCAGATCAATGGAAAACCTGCCAAGATGTATACAGCTATTTATATGCATCGTGGAGATATTTTGACATTTGGCGGAGCAAGAACTGGAACAAGAGGATATATTGCATTTTCAAGTTATCTTGATGTGCCAGTAGTCATGGGAAGCCGTTCTACGAATATCAAATGTCAGATTGGTGGATATAAAGGCCGGAAACTAGAAGATGAAGATTATATTGCGTTCAGGGCAAAGCGAAGATATCTGCCATATTATTTATCAAGGAGTCTGGATCTTGATGAATTTGATCAGGAAAAGATAACATTAAGAGTTGTCATGGGACCTCAGGAAAAGATGTTTACGAAAGAGGGCCGAGAAACATTTTTAAATTCAGAATATACAGTAACAAGTGAATTTGACCGCATGGGATGCCGATTAGAAGGACCATTTATCGCATATAAGACGACTTCAGACATCATATCTGACGGAATCGCCTTTGGATCTGTTCAGGTACCAAGTCATGGAAAACCGATCATCTTATTAGCAGACCGCCAGACAACGGGTGGATATGCGAAGATCGCGACAGTTGTTTCTGTAGATATTCCGAAACTTGTTCAAAGAAAAACAGAACAAAAAGTAAGATTTCAGGCAGTATCCGTAGAAGAAGCCCAGAAGCTGTTAGCAGATGAGATGAAAGAGCTGAATGACTTCAGAAGCCAGATTTATACACCTTGTAAAGAAGTATTAGATTGCAGACTCGTTGCAAAACGAATCAGCACACTATTTAAATAGAAAAGGAGAATGAAACGGTGAATTTAGATAAAATTGAGAAATTAGTAAAGATCATCGAGAATTCCTCTATGCTTGATTTCAGCATTCAGGAAGGCGATGTAAAGATCAAAATGAGCAGAAGAGGAAGTGTTGGAGCGCCTGCTGCACCGATGTCAGTTTCCACACAGGGTGTTGATACAGTAGAAAGTATTGATTCCGAAGATGAATCATACATCACATCTCCGATCGTAGGTACCTTTTATTCGGCTCCATCCCCAGATGCCAAGGCATTTGTGAAGGTTGGAGACAGAGTCAAGGCAGGACAGACTGTATGTATCCTTGAGGCGATGAAATTAATGAATGAGATCGAAAGTGATTATGACTGTGAGATTGAAGCTGTCTTAGCAAGCAACGAACAGAAAGTTGAATATGGACAGCCATTATTTAAAGTAAAAAAACTTGAAGACTAAAGGAGGCATTGTATGTTTCGAAGTATATTGATCGCGAACCGTGGTGAGATCGCAGTGCGCATTATTCGTGCTTGTCGTAATATGGGGATCAAGAGTATCGCGGTTTATTCAAAAGAAGATAAAGACAGTCTTCATGTACAATTAGCAGATCGAAGAGTATGTATCGGAGAAGGACCTGCAAAAAACAGCTACTTAAACATGGAACGTATCATTTCTGCAGCAAAGAATACGGATGCAGATGCGATCCATCCAGGGTTTGGTTTCTTATCTGAGAATGCTGATTTCGTTCGCTTATGTAAAGAAAATGGTATTGCATTTATCGGACCGAGTGCAGAAGTCATTGACAGCATGGGAAATAAATCAAACGCAAGAAAAACAATGATGGAAGCAGGAGTTCCAGTTGTTCCAGGAACCAAAGAACCTGTCTATGATGCAGCTACAGGGGAGAAATTAGCAGATGAGATCGGTTATCCAGTTATGATAAAAGCATCTTCAGGTGGTGGTGGAAAAGGAATGCGAGTTTCCAGATCCAAAGAAGATTTTGAATTCAATTTCAATACTGCTCAGAGAGAATCTGCCAATGCATTTGGTGATGATACGATGTACATTGAGAAATTCATCGAGAATCCAAGACATGTGGAGATTCAGATCATGGCAGATGGACATGGGAATGTCGTAGCCTTGGGAGAACGTGATTGTTCTGTTCAGAGAAACCACCAGAAACTGATCGAAGAATCACCATCCCCAGCGATCACGGAAAAGATCAGAAAATCTATGAATCACGATGCGATCCTTGCAGCGAAAGCAGTAGGGTATACCAATGCTGGAACCATAGAATTTATCCTTGATCCAAAAGGAACCTATTATTTCATGGAAATGAACACACGTATTCAGGTAGAACATGGGGTCACAGAGATGGTTACGGGAACAGATCTGATCATTGAACAGATCCGAGTGGCTATGGGAATGGAATTAAGTTTTACACAGGAAGATGTGGAGATCAACGGACATGCGATCGAATGTCGTATCAATGCAGAGATTCCAGAGAAAAACTTTATGCCAAGTCCAGGTGTGATCAAACATTTGCATTTGCCAGCTGGAAATGGAGTTCGTGTAGATACCGCAATTTATACAGGGTACTGTATTCCATCCGAATACGATTCTATGATCGCGAAAGTTATCGTGCATGCACCAGACCGTGATGCGGCATTACAGAAAATGAGATCAGCTCTTGATGAGATGGTGATATTAGGAATCAATACAAACCTTGATTTCCAGTATCAGCTGATGAATAACCGTGAATTCTGTGAAGGAAAAGCGGATACAGGATTTATCGAGAGACTCTTGAAATTAGATTAAATTCGATAAAACGGAAGAAATGGAGGTATAAATTAAATGTACCAGATAGATTTAAATAGTGACCTTGGAGAAAGTTTTGGACGTTACACGATCGGGAATGATGATAAGATCATTCCATTGATCACATCAGCGAATGTTGCATGTGGTTATCATGCATCCGATCCAGTGGTTATGATGGAGACGATCCAGAGAGCAAAAGAAGCCGGGATCGCAGTTGGGGCCCATCCGGGACTTCCAGATCTGATGGGATTTGGACGAAGAAGCATGGCGATTTCCAATGAAGAAGCGAAAGCATATACACTATACCAGATCAGTGCGATAGGTGGAATGTGTAAAGCGGCCGGAGTGAAATTACAGCATGTAAAACCACATGGAGCATTATATAATATGGCGGCTAAGGATTATGATCTGTCTAAAGCAATCTGTGAAGCAATTTATGAATATGATAAAGATCTGATCGTTATGGGATTATCTGGAAGCGAGATGATCAAAGCAGCAAAAGACTGTGGATTAAAGTCAGCCAGTGAAGTATTTGCAGACAGAGCTTATGAAGAAGATGGAACATTGGTGAATCGAAGAAAACCAGGAGCTATGATCGAAGATGAAGATGAAGCGATCAACCGAGTTGTTCGTATGATAAAAGAAGGAAAAGTGACTTCGATCACTGGAAAAGATATTGATATTAAGGCAGACTCAGTATGCGTTCACGGAGATGGAGAGAAAGCATTATTATTTGTGGAGAAGATCCGTAAGACATTCGTTGAGAATGAGATAGAAATCTGTCATTTATAATGAAGATATTTTTAAGATAATGAAGAAATGGTAGATGGATCTAGAGAAGGATTCATCTGCCATTTTTTCATTTCATAGCAATTTTTGACTCTATTGATGCCATGTCATTGAACTGTTGTTATCGAAAAGCAGTACTTGAACATTGGGATTATGTTGTTGGAAATGAGAAAGAGAAGTATAAGAAAGAAGGAGACAAATGCAAGATAAAGTAAGAGATTTAAGAAGTGCATTAAAACGCTTGAAACAAATGGAAGGGCAGTACATAGAAACTGATGTAGAAGTTGATCCAATGGCAGAACTTGCGGGAGTTTACCGCTATGTAGGTGCAGGAGGAACTGTAAAGCGCCCGACAAAAGAAGGTCCAGCGATGGTATTTAATAATGTCAAGGGACATAAAGATGCCAGAGTAGCCATTGGTGTATTAGCAAGCAGAAAGCGTGTGGCAGCGCTCTTGGACTGTAAACCAGAAGAATTAGGAAAGAAACTTTATCATAGCGTAGATAATCCGATAGCACCAGTGGAATATCAGGGAGATGCACCATGTCAGCAGGTTGTTCATAAAGTGGAAGATCCAGACTTTAATTTGTATGATCTGGTACCAGCACCAACCAACACACCAGATGATGCAGGCCCATATATTACATTGGGTATGTGCTATGCAACGCACCCAGACACAGGAGTTCATGATGTAACCATCCACAGATTATGCATTCAGGGAAAAGATGAACTTTCTATTTTCTTCACTCCTGGAGCAAGACACATCGGAGCAATGGCAGAACGTGCAGAAGAATTAGGACAGAAACTTCCAATTTCAATCAGTATCGGAGTGGATCCGGCGATCGAGATCGGTTCTTGTTTCGAGGCACCAACAACACCTCTGGGATACGATGAATTATCTGTAGCAGGTGCATTGAGAAATGAACCAGTAGAGCTTTGTAAATGCTTAACAGTTAACGAAATGGCAATTGCAAATGCCGAATATGTCATCGAAGGGGAAGTGATTCCAAATGTCCGAGTACAGGAAGACCAGAACAGCCACACAGGCTATGCAATGCCAGAATTTCCAGGATACACAGGACCTGCAAGTTCACAGTGCTGGCTGATCAAAGTCAAAGCGGTAACACACAGAGAAAATCCGATCATGCAGACATGTATCGGGCCAAGTGAAGAACATGTATCCATGGCTGGAATCCCAACAGAAGCAAGTATTTATGGAATGGTAGAAAAAGCGATGCCGGGACGTCTTCAGAATGTATACTGCGGCTCCGCAGGCGGTGGAAAATACATGGCAGTCTTACAGTTTAAGAAACGAGAAGCCAGCGATGAAGGAAGACAAAGACAGGCAGCACTTCTTGCATTTTCAGCATTCAGTGAACTGAAGCATGTATTTTTGGTAGACGAAGACGTCGACTGTTTCGATATGAATGATGTATTATGGGCAATGAATACAAGATTCCAGGGAGATGCAGATATCATCACGATTCCAGGGGTAAGATGTCATCCACTGGATCCATCCAACGATCCAACATGTTCTTCAAGTATCAGAGATCATGGGATTGCATCCAAGACAATCTTTGACTGTACTGTTCCATATGATCAGAAAGAGCGATTCAAGAGAGCAAGATTTATGGAAGTTGATCCGGAACACTGGTTATCATAAAATACAGAATATAAATAGGAAAAGGAAATTTATTTGAATGAAGAAACGATTGATCATAGGAGCAACAGGGGCAAGTGGAATTCCAATCTTGATCCAGTGTCTAAAATTGGTGCAAGAGCAGAAGGATTTTGAATCTTATTTGGTTATGACAGATAGTGCAAAACTGACCTTAGAACATGAAACAAAAATGAAGGTGGAAGAGGTTGAAAAACTTGCTGATCATGTTCTGGATTCAAGAGAGATCGGTGCAGGACCAGCCAGTGGATCATTTCAGACGGAAGGGATGCTCATTGTCCCATGTAGTATGAAGACAATTGCAGGAATTCACAGTGGATATGCAGACAATCTGATACTTCGTGCAGCGGATGTAACGATCAAAGAGCAACGGCCATTGGTGCTTGCAGCAAGAGAGACACCACTGAGTGCGATTCATCTTAGAAATCTTCAGGAATTGGCAATGATTCCGAATGTGCGGATCATTCCACCAATGATGACTTTTTATCATATGCCAGAGAGCATAGAAGAAATGATGTATCATATTGCAGCAAAACTATTAGAACCATTTGGGATAGAAGCAAAAGAATATCGAAGATGGAGCGGATTGTAGAAAGAGAGGTTTCTATGAAAATATTATCATTTGGATCATTAAATATTGACTATGTATATAAAGTTTCTCATTTTGTGAAAAAAGGAGAAACATTGTCTGCAGAAGAGTTGAATGTATATACAGGCGGAAAAGGATTAAACCAGTCCATTGCACTTTCACGTGCAGGAATGGAAACATATCATGCAGGAGCGATTGGCATGGATGGACTATTTTTGTTAGATCAATTAAAAGAAGCAGGAGTAAATACAGATCTTGTTAAGATCCTTGAAGACGTAAGAACAGGAAATGCGATCATACAAAATGATGAAGAGGGCGATAACTGTATTATTCTATTTGGAGGAGCTAATCAGGCAATCAGTAAGGAACAAGTAGATGAAGTCTTTGAACATTTTAAAAACGAAGATTATTTACTTATCCAAAATGAGATCAATGAACTTCCATATATCGTAAAGAAAGCAAAAGAAATTGGAATGAAGATCATTTTAAATCCATCTCCAATGAATGAGAAGATAAAAGAACTTCAATTAGATCAGATCAACTATTTTCTTTTAAATGAAATAGAAGCAATGCAGATTCTTGATATGGAAGAACCAAAAGAAATTGATGGGAAATATATTAGTGGTCTGTTACATCAGAAATTCCCAGAAGCAACCATCGTATTAACTTTAGGAAGTGAAGGATCTGTATGCATATCTGGTGATGAATATGTGGAACAGTCAATTTATAAGGTAAAGACAGTCGATACAACGGCAGCAGGAGATACCTATACCGGATATTTTATTGCAGGTATCTTAAATGGAAAAACGATTAAAGAAGCAATGGATACCGCATCCAAAGCATCAGCAATTGCAGTAAGCAGACAAGGGGCAGCCCCATCCATTCCATGTCTGGAAGAAGTAGAAGAATATAAAAATTAGAAGAAATGAAGGCAGATTTTTTAAGGTATCATATAGAAGATCTGCTTTCATTTTTGTTTGAAAATAAAATAAACGAAAAAATTAAAAATATTAGCACTCACCACTTGACAGTGCTAATAATGAGTGTTATATTACGAATAGAACAAAAGATAAATGGATATCTTAATATAGATAAATACCCATTCGTAAAGGAGGAAAGAGTATGAACATCAACAAATTTACACAGAAGTCCATTGAGGCAGTCAATCAGTGTGAGAAGATCGCCTACGATCATGGACATCAAGAGATAGATCAGGAACACTTCTTATATAGCTTGCTTACGATCGATGATAGTCTAATCGCAAGCCTGCTTGAGAAGATGGGAATTAACAAAGAAACATTTTTAAGCCAGGTACAGGAGTTATTGAATAAGAAACCGAAAGTATCCGGTGGTCAGGTATATATGAGTAATGACTTGAATCAGGTACTTCTTCACGGAGAAGATGAGATGAAAGCCATGAAAGATGAATATGTATCTGTAGAACACCTATTCCTTGCAATGATCAAGCATCCAAATAAAGCAGTCAAAGAATTATTCCGTGCCTACGGAATTACAAGAGATCGTTTCTTACAGGTGTTATCACAGATCCGTGGTGGACAGAAAGTCACAAGTGACAATCCAGAAGAGACATACGACAGTCTTGAAAAATACGGATATGACCTTGTAAAGAGAGCCAGAGAACAGAAACTAGATCCAGTCATCGGACGTGACAGTGAGATCCGTAACGTTGTTCGTATCTTATCAAGAAAGACAAAGAATAACCCAGTATTGATCGGTGAACCGGGTGTAGGTAAGACAGCCGTTGTTGAAGGATTAGCACAGCGAATCGTTCGTGGTGATGTGCCAGACCAGTTAAAAGATAAGACAATTTTTTCACTGGATATGGGATCACTGGTAGCAGGTGCCAAATACCGTGGTGAATTTGAAGAGCGTTTAAAAGCGGTTCTGGAAGAAGTTAAGAAAAGTGATGGACAGATTATCTTATTTATCGACGAACTTCATACGATCGTCGGTGCAGGTAAGACAGACGGAGCCATGGATGCGGGAAATATGTTAAAACCAATGCTTGCCAGAGGTGAATTACACTGCATCGGTGCAACAACCTTAGATGAATATCGCCAGTATATCGAGAAAGACCAGGCATTGGAACGTCGTTTCCAGCCAGTTATGGTCGATCAGCCAACCGTAGAAGATACAATTTCTATCTTAAGAGGTATCAAAGATAGATATGAAGTATATCACGGTGTTAAGATCACAGATAGTTCCCTGGTAGCTGCAGCAACTTTATCAAACCGTTATATCACAGATCGTTTCTTGCCAGATAAAGCCATCGACTTAGTTGATGAAGCATGTGCTATGATCAAGACAGAGATGAATTCCCTGCCAGCAGAACTGGATGAAGTTCAGAGAAAGATCATGCAGATGGAGATTGAGGAAGCCGCACTTAAGAAGGAAGATGACAGATTAAGCAAAGAACGTCTGGAAGAATTACAGAAAGAACTTGCCGAGATGCGAGAAGACTTCAAAGCAAGAAAGGCAAGATGGGAGAATGAGAAAGCTTCCGTTGAGAAAGTCTCCAAATTAAGAGAAGAGATCGAATCTGTAAACAGTGAGATCCAGATTGCCCAGAGAAATTATGATTTAAATAAAGCAGCTGAATTACAGTATGGTCGCCTGCCAGAATTGAAGAAACAGTTAGAAGAGGAAGAAGAACGCGTAGCGAAAGAAGACCGTTCTATGGTCAGAGAATCCGTCACAGAAGATGAGATCGCCAAGATCATTTCCCGTTGGACAGGAATTCCAGTAGCGAAACTTACTGAAAGTGAGAGAAATAAGACCTTACATCTTGATAAGATCCTTCATGAAAGAGTTGTTGGACAGGATGAAGCAGTGGAACTTGTTACAGAATCCATCATCCGTTCCAAAGCCGGAATCAAGGACCCAAGCAAACCAATCGGTTCTTTCTTATTCCTTGGACCAACAGGTGTAGGTAAGACAGAACTTGCTAAAGCACTGGCAGAAAGCTTATTTGATAACGAGCAGAATATCGTGCGAATCGATATGAGTGAATATATGGAGAAACACTCCGTGGCAAGACTGATCGGAGCGCCTCCGGGATATGTTGGATATGAAGAAGGCGGACAGTTGACTGAAGCAGTCAGAAGAAAACCTTACTCTGTAGTCTTATTTGATGAGATCGAAAAAGCCCATCCAGATGTATTTAATATCTTATTACAGGTATTAGACGATGGACGAATCACAGATTCCAAAGGTAAGACGGTAGACTTTAAGAACACGATTTTGATTATGACATCCAATATCGGATCTTCCTACCTGTTAGAAGGAATCGATGAAGATGGCAATATCAAACCAGAAGCACAGGATATGGTTATGAATGACCTTAAGAATCATTTCAGACCAGAATTCTTAAACCGTCTGGATGAAACGATCATGTTCAAGCCATTAACAAAAGCAAATATCACAAATATCATCGACTTACTTGTGAAAGATCTGAACCGCAGATTAGCAGACAAAGAATTAAGCGTTGAATTAACATCAGCAGCCAAGAATTATGTTGCCGACCATGGTTATGAACCAATGTATGGAGCAAGACCATTGAAGAGATATCTGCAGAAGAGTGTTGAGACACTGGCTGCAAGATTGATCTTGAGCGATGGGGTTGATGCGGAAGATACGATTTTGATCGATGTTGAGAATGATCAGTTGATTGCGAAAGTGAAAAATTAATTTGCATAACGGAAATGTATTGAGTATTCATAAAAACATAAAAAAAGATAGAGGTACGAAAAACGAATTCCATTGACGGATTTTTTGCAAAACGCCGATCCGCCAACACTCCTGCACAACTCACTGCGTTCAAACAGTGCCCGTGTTGGCTGCGATTTTGCAAAAAATCCTATGGAATCCTATCATTTCGTACCTCTATCTTTTTTTATGTTTTTATGAATACCTGAAGGCATTTTCGTATAAAATTAAGAATTTTCAAGCGGAAGGGTGTGACAGTGAAATTAAATACAGAATTAACACCAGAGATGATAAAAGAAGGAACACCAGATGAGGTAGTCGTTTCTACAGGATGTAAACTATTTATCCCCACCGATTAAAGAACATGACCTTCCAAACGTAGTTCAGGCAAATGATATTTTCTTGCAAAATGTACGTGCAGGAAAGAATGTAGCAGTAGGATTAAGTTTTGTAATAAAAGAAAGCTCTGAGTAATGCTCAAAGCTTTCTTTTTATTCTCTATAGCCGTTCCACAACCACCTTACATTTTTTCTTGCAAAAAGCAATTCCATATGCAAGAATATCATTTCGTCCTTCATTTCTTAAGCGTTCATCATACCGGCGTTCCCTAATCTGCTGCATTGCTTTTTCGCAAGCTTTAGAAAGCCCCTGAAATGTTTGGGCATATTTTAGTTCTATTATGATTCCTGCATCTGGATCGTCTGTCTCGATCAGAATGTCTACCAGTCCATCTCCAGATTCTATGTTTGATTGAATCAGCCATTCAGATTCACATCGTAATAATCCTAAAACAATTCCATGATAAAAAATTTCTTTTTCTTCTTTTCTGGATTTCGTATCAAAGATGCTGATCGTATTTACAAGAATCTTCGTTAAGTCTTTTTCGACTGTAGCGGCATCGCCTTCTTTAATTGCTTTTAAAAGCTGGTCTATCGGTTCTCTATTATGCAAAACTTTATCTTTAAACCATTCCTGAATCTGTAAAATATAAACTTCTCGGATTTCTTTATTCGGAATCACCAGACGATATACTCCTCGTTCGGATTTTCCTTGCTGTGTTAAATATCCTGTTGTAAATAAAATACTCCAAAGATTATCAATACTGTTATCAATCTCATCATAAGTCAATTCCATTCGAATTGATTTTTCTATCATATCACCCGCGATCAGTCGTTCAATTTCATTTCTGGTTGTTTTATCCGCTTTATCAATAAATCTTTTTACAAGATCATTTCCACTTGTGTTGATCCAATAGGATTGTGGTTCTGCATTCGGATCTTCCAGAAGACAGTCGACATGATTGACGACGTCCCATGGACAGTATACATCAGTATTTCCAAAATGATACCCATCATACCATTCTTTCGTTTCTTCTATATGATCTTCCAAATGATAATCTGCTAATAGTTTTTGCACCTCTTCATCCGTAAATCCAAATTGCTCATCAAAGCGTGAATCTGTAATGGATACAACTTTAAAGTTATTAAGCCCTGTAAAAATACTTTCTTTTGAAACACGAAGACATCCTGTTAACACTGCAAATTGCAAAGAATCATTTGTCTTAAGTGCTTCTCCAAATATCCCTCGGATCAATGTGGTCATTTCTTTGTAATATCCGTTCTGAAATGCCTTATCAAGCGGTACGTCATATTCATCAATTAAAAGGATGGTTTTCTTCCCATAATGCTTATACAGTAATTCTGATAATATCTTTAAGGATGAGATCAAAACTTCCTCCTTCATTGAATACATTCCATCACTCAAGGAGATCATTGCAAGATATATTTTCTTATCATCTGCTGTCAGTCGATTACTATCTGATAAAAAATGAAAACGGCTGGCTTCTCTTCCAACTAGCTGCATCAATCGATATTTTGCATTTTCAAAGGTAAGTCCTTCGACTCCTTTTAAAGAAAGAAATATGACTGGAAATTTTCCCATATATTCTTCTTTTAATTGCTGATTATCTGAAATATAAAGTCCGTCAAATAATGTTTGATCGGTCCCAATCTCAAAGAAATACTTCAGCATACTCATATTCAATGTTTTTCCGAAACGGCGTGGTCTTGTAAACAGATTCACTTCTCCCCATCGTTCAAGAAGTTGTTCGATCAGCTTTGTTTTATCTACATAATAGAAATTTTCTTTTCGTATTTTTTCAAAATTATCAATTCCTATTGGCAGTTTTAATCTATTATCCATTCATGCACACGCTCCTTTCCATTGCTTGTTATGTTGATTTTATCATTTGCATATATAAATAGCAAGGAATCACTGAGGTTTAAGATTTTCGATATTCCCTAGGAGTACAAAGATAAAATTCCTTAAATTTTTTGGCATAATAAGCCGGAGAATCAAAACCACATTCCTTTGCGATAAAGGAAATATTTTGATTTGGATATTCTTTTAACATTGATCCACTTTGAATCAATCGATATTTTAATAGATATATGCTGTTGTATGTAAGACAAGATGTTTGTTACACGTATAGAAACCACATCTTGATGGCTGTTTCTTTGATTTAAATCAGGTTTCAATTCAGAATATACAGATAGCATCAGATGACTCAGTTGTTCCCGAACAATAAATTCATATCCAAAGATATCATTTTTTAATGCATCAAATGCAGTAGAAAACCAGTTTGTAACAGGAGTATTATTATTGTTTAACAGCAGGCATGAAAACTGATCGGATGAGATTAATGGCATAATATATTTGGAAGCAAAAGAAGAGTTTACACTGCCGGTGATCAGGAGAGGGGAGAAAACGAGGGATTGAAGTTCACAATAAGGATCTCCAGAGGCGGCATGTAGTTTTGCTGCATTTATAACAGCAACTTCTCCTGCATGGACAGAAAATGTTTCGGTTAATAACTGAAGCTTCATAGTACCTTTTACAATATAAATGATCTCAAATTCCTCATGCCAATGCCAGGAAATAAAATCACAAATGGAATCAGTATGCGATGATTCATAAGCCGCACATGGAAATTCAATGGAACCATGTGGCTGGAGTTCTTTCTTTTTATTATTGGTATTTAAAGCACATTTTGATAAAGCCATAGTTTCTCCTTGCTTGTCAGTTTTGTTATAGTAATTGGCGGTTTTTGAATTGAAACCGGATTTTTAAGACGATATAATTATAACATAGTGCGAGCTGAGAAATCAGCCTAGCTGATTTCCTCTAGCGAGCAGAGGGAACTCTGCTTGCTTTTGTAAGCTGATTGTGTACAGCAGGAGAAACCTGTCAGGTAAGGTTTAGCCAACCGCCTGTACCGAATCCTTGGAGTCGAAGCGGTAACGTCAGATTTAAGCGTAGGACAGGGAGCAACAGAGCCGAAACGAAAGTGAAGTGATTGAGCTGGGAAATAATTATGAGGTTGGAAATGGTCGATATGTTTATATTCATAGCAGACAATATTTCTGTAACCGCTATGGCAAGGGAACAGAAACATCCCCCAGTCTGAGAGCTTGGCGAGGTTGATGATAAGTATACAATACAGAACAGCTGAGATCCTGTTATCTCCTCAAAAAAAAAGGTATGAAAATCAAACCAAAGAAATGCGATAGAAATTCAAATGGATAACAGGAAGTCCGATACGTTCATAGTACCAAAGAAACTATTAATCACAGTGGAGGGAAGGGGCGTACACTTTATAGCTTCAAGTAAAACTGAATCATGCAGACAAAGGAGAGCTGATATCATGGTGAATGAATTGCTTGGAATACAATACAACATTGCGAAAGCTAATGTAACCGATAGGAAGGTGCAGAACCTTGCGTCCTATATCAAGGTAAACAGCCTTAAAGCAATCCATAAAACTATGGATAAGAATAAGGCAAGCGGAATTGATAAAGTGACAAAAGAGGAATACGAACGGAACCTAGAGGAAAACCTTGAGAATCTTGTAAAGAGAATGAAAGATGGCAGTTACCATCCGAATCCCACAAGAAGAATTTATATTCCCAAGGAAGCAAAAGGCAGAATGAGGCCACTAGGCATATCCTGTTATGAGGATAAGTTGGTGGAAAGTGCAATCGCACAGATACTGGAGCAGATTTATGAGCCGAAATTCTATAATGAAAGTTTTGGGTTCAGACCAAACAGAAACTGCCATCAGGCAGTAAGGGAAATCATAGAAATGGTTCAGTATCGTAAAACGAATTATGTGGTAGAAGCGGATATCAGGGGATTCTTTGATAACGTAGACCATGGGTGGCTGATGAAGATGTTGAGACATGATATAGCAGATAAGAGATTTCTTGAACCTATAGAGAAATTCCTGAAAGCGGGTATTATGGAAAATGGAAAGTATCTAGACAGTGAACGTGGAACACCACAGGGAAACGGAGCCAGTCCGATACTTGCAAATATTTATCTGCACTATGTACTGGATAACTGGTTTGATGTGATTGTAAAGCGACAGTGTAGTGGAGAATGTTACTTAATACGTTATGCTGATGATTTTGTCTGTTGCTTTCAGAGTGGATACGAAGCAAAAGTATTTCGGAAGAAATTAGAAGAACGCTTTGCAAAGTATGGACTCGAAGTTGCGGAAGAAAAGACAAAAGTATTGGAGTTTGGGAGGTTTGCCAGGCAGAACAGGGAAAGAAGAGGAGAGGGAAAACCAGATACCTTTGACTTCCTGGGTTTTACGTTTTATTGCGGAATGGACGGAAAGAAGCAGTTTTTCCGTTGCAGAGTGAAAACAAGTAAGAAAAAGCTGCGCAGTAAAATAAAAGCAATGAAAGAATGGATAATGAAGCACAGGACATTGCCGTTGGAATGGATATTCAAAACTATCAATGCAAAACTGCGGGGACATTATCAATACTATGCTGTAACAGACAATATAAGAGAAGTCAAGACATTCCTGTGTATAACAAAGAAACTGTTGTTTAAGTGGTTAAACCGCAGAAGCCAGAGACGCAGTTACACATGGAAAACATTCAATGAAGGGCTGCTTAGGACATTCCCATTATTAGAACCAAGTATCAAGGTAAGCCTGTTTTACAGGTAGTATGAATGTAAAGTGAAAAGCCGTATGCGTTAATAGCGCACGTACGGTTTTGTGTAGGGATATGGGGAGCAATCCCCATATCTACTAGAGAAAATAAAAAACAAACAGGAGGGTGTATACTATGCGGACTGATTACCATGTACACACAGAATTCAGTGATGATTCCAATTACCCAATGGAACAAGTCATAAAAGATGCGATTACAAAAGGATTTGATGAACTCTGTTTTACAGATCACGTAGATTACGGAATAAAAAAAGACTGGGATGAACCAGGAGAAATGATTTATCGGAAGGGCGGAGCTGGAGAACCAGATCAAATGCCGGTAGCGAATGTTGATTATCCAGTTTATTATAAAACATTTCAAAAAATGAAAGAATTGTATCAGGATAAAATTTCCCTGAAATTCGGATTAGAATTCGGCATGCAGGCACATACGGTCGAAAAATATGAGAAGCTGTTTTCTAGATATCCTTTTGATTTTATTATTTTATCTGTTCATGAGATTGAAGATAAGGAATTCTGGGATCAGGGATTTCAAAATGGAATGACACAGCAAGAATACAATGAACGTTATTATGAGGAAATGTTGTATCTCGTACAGAATTATCATAATTATAGTGTGTTAGGACACATGGATCTGATCACCAGATACGATAAAGCAGGCGTTTACCCATTTGAAAAACTAAAACCAATCCTTACAAAGATTTTAAAAACAGTGATCGCTGATGAAAAAGGAATTGAGGTCAATACTTCAAGCCACAGATATGGATTAAAAGACTTGACTCCATCAAGGGATATTTTAAAACTATACAAGAAATTAGGTGGAAAGATCATAACTATCGGAAGTGACAGCCACAAACCAGGATATCTTGGAGCATTTGTAGATGAAACGAAAGAAGAGTTGAGATCATTAGGATTTGAGTATATTTGTACTTTCGATAAAATGAAGCCAGTATACCACAAGTTGTAATTGTTGCATTGCAACAGAAGTAAATTATGTAAAAAGAGAAATAGAAAAAACATGATATTAGATGAAATCAGCAAAAACACGAACCTAAATGAAAATGAACAGCAAATTCTAAAATACATTACACAACACCTAGATGAAATCCCAACACTCTCATCTAGGGAACTAGCAAAGAAGAACCTACACAAGCAGTACCGCAGTTCTTCGATGTATCAAAAAGCTTGGATTTCAGAATTATAATGATTTTAAATTAAACATTAATTCTTATTTAAAGAACTACACAGCAGAAGAAACAAAAGTTTCTGAAAATGATGAATAAGATGACAGCATTAAATGAACAGATCATACAGCAGACCAAGGAAAATCTGTCAATCGATGCAATCCAAAAAGTAATTCGTAAATTAGATCAGGTAAAATATATCGATATCATAGCAAATAATGAAAATGCAGTAGTTGCAGAATATGCCAGTTGGAACTTGTGTAAAGTAGGAAAGATCGTAACCGTATATGATAAAGAAAGCAAACAGATATCCTTAGGAATGAACGTACCAGAAGACCATGTTGTGATCGTGATCACAAAATATGGAGAAAATTTAAATATCTTACGAATGATGAAACTCTTAAAGAAGAGAAAAGTCCCTGTAATTTCAATGACAAGCAAAGATAACGAAGAGATGAAAGAATTAAGTGATTATATGATCGGTGTTGTATTAGACAAATCCGTCAACAATTTTGTCAGCTTAATTTACATCACAACATTAAAATATATCTTTGATCTGATTTATGCAGCACTCTTTTCAAGGCATTATGATTCTACGATAGAAAAGGAAGACAATCTATTAAGACTGTTTGAACGCAAATAAAATGCAGTGGAGAATATTAAGAAAATCTGCAAATATCAAACAAAAAGAAACGATGAAGATGGAGTTGCATACGTCATTGATCACTTGCTATAATAAAACTAACAATCACAACTAATCGCAAGTAGATAACTTGCGAATCAAACGATACTATATAGGCAAGAGGTGAGCAGATATGAAACTTCCAACATCAAAACGAATTCAGGAAATCGTAGATTTACTGCAAAAAGAAGGATATGTCAAAGCAAAGGATCTGTCAGAGAAATATAATGTCAGCATGGAAACGATCCGAAAAGACTTGATGTTCCTTGAGGAAAAAGGAGTTGCCCAGAAAGAATACGGGGGAGCATCCATTTCCCAGTTAGGTGTTGAGAAGAACCTTGAATTTCGAAAATATCATGAAGATGATAAGAAAGAGATCGCAAAATATGCAGCTGAGTTGTTAAGAGAACATCACAGCATGATCTTAGATGGAGGAACAACAACGCAGGCATGTGTGCAGTATATCAATTTATTACCATCCATGGATATTGTGACAAATTCATTAAATGCGTGCAGACAGTTAAACGCTGATTTGCATAATGTTTTCCTTTTGCCAGGAAAGAAAAGACAGAAGAATGATGCTTTAGTTGGAAACTGGACAGAAAAATATTTAAGAAATGTTCAGGTAGACATTTGTTTTCTTGGAACTTCCGGAATCTTAGGAAGCGAAGGACCAACCGCACATTCTTATCAGGAATTAAGTACAAAACAGGCAATGATCGAACAAAGTGATCTTGTCTTCGTACTCGCAGATTCCAGCAAATTTCAGGAAAAAGGAATGCACACATTTGCATCATGGGACGAAATCGATGGTATCATAACAGATCATAATCTGTCACCCAAACTTTACAGTCAATTAAGTAAGAAAGTGCAGGTCTATGTGGCCAGGGAGGAATCAGATGAAAAGAATCGTTAAAGTATTACCATTTTATGAACCTCGTATGTGGGGAGGCGGAGACAGACTTCGTGATGAATTCTACTATGATACAGATGTAGCACCATTAGGAGAAGTATACAATGTTGTAGCATTAGAAGGACACGCAGATTGTGAAATTCCAGAAATGAATATGACATTATCACAGCTATACAAGAAATGTCCACATTGGTTTGAATGTGACACAGAAGAATTACCAGTCAGAGTCAACATCTTAGACCCAATGGCAGACTTATCTATCCAGATTCATCCAGACGATGACTTCGCAAAACAGTACAACGGTGGAAGAGGAAAACCAGAAGCATGGGTTATCTTAGATGCACCAGAAGATGGACAGATCGAATTTGGACATCATGCAAAGAACAGAGAAGAATTCGTAGAATGGACCCAAAACAGAGAATGGGATAAACTGTTACGCTACTTAAAAGCAGAAAAAGACGGATTTATCGACATCCCGGCAGGAACATTACATGCCATTGGAAAAGGTGTCTTAACATACAACATTTCAAGAAACGCAGATTTAACACTACGCCTGTATGATTACGATCGAGTAGATCCATCCACAGGAAAAACAAGAGATATCCAGCCGGAAGAAGTATATGATAACGTAAATTTACCAGACAAACTTATCGAATTTCAGCAATTCCCAGCAGCAAATGAATTTGGAATCAAAGTTACAAGATACTGGGATGAACCAGGACTTTACACATTGATCAGATTACAAGTAGAAGATAAAGGAAAATTCCTGCATGACCGTTTTGCATTCTACACATGTGTCAAAGGAGAAGGAACAATTAATGGTGTACATATCCGTCAGGGAGAAACAGTTTTAGTTCCAGCACATATGGGATGGATGGAAATGGAAGGAAATATGGATTTATTCCTTGCATCATATCGTAATGAAAATATTTAAGAAATTTGGAAATAAAGTATCAAAGATTTTGGTTTTAGAAAGAAAGGCAGAGAATTATGAAATTACAGTTAGCATTAGATGATATTACTTTAGAAGATGCAATGGAATTAGTTGACAAAGTACATGACTATATTGATATTGTAGAAATTGGATCCCCATTTATCATTGACTGCGGAATGGAACCAGTCAAAAGAATTAAAGCAAATTATCCAGAACTTGAAGTATTAGCGGATACAAAGATCATGGATGCAGGAGATTACGAAGCAGAACTTACATATAAAGCAGGGGCAGACTACTGTACAGTTCTTGGAGTTACAGATACATTAACAATCAAAGGATGCTTAGATGCTGCAGAGAAATATGGTAAGAAAGTATTTGTTGATATGATCTGTGTGAAGGACATCGAAGGAAGAGTTGCAGAAATCGAAGAAGCAGGTGTAAACTGCATTGGAGTTCATGTAGGAGTAGACCTTCAGGCAGCAGGAGTTACACCAATGGATGACTTAAAACGCATCAAAGCAGCAAGCAAACATTCTATGATCTCCGTGGCAGGAGGAATCAATGTAAATACGGTAGATGATTACAAAGCAGTAGGAGCAGATATTGTGATCGTAGGTGGAGGAATCAACCATGCCGAAGATCCAATTGCTGCAGCAAAAGCAATCTACGAAAAGGTTCATGCATAATACTTATGAATGGAATCATGCGATAGAAGGAGAAAATGAGATGGAATGTAAGAATTTAAAAAATATCATTTTAGAATTACAGGAAGCAGCAACTCATGTAGAGGAAGAGCAGGTGAATAACTTTGCAGATGCGATCATTGCTGCGAAAAGAATCTTCGTAGCAGGAGCAGGACGTTCTGGATTTTGTGCCAGAGGATTTTCAAATCGCTTACTGCACTTAGGATTTGATGTATCATTTGTCGGAGAACCAACCACGCCACCGATCAAAGAAGGAGATCTTCTGGTAATTGGTTCCGGATCAGGAACAACAGCAGGACTTGTAACAATGGCTGAAAAGGCAAAGAAACAGGGAGCAGATATCGCAACTGTAACAATTTCTCCAGAAAATACGATCGGATCTATGTCCAAGGTATATATCAAACTTACAGGAAACACAAGAATGTTAAAAGAAGGACAGAAAACAGTAGAATCCATTCAGCCAGTTGGTTCTATGTTTGAACAGTTAAGTTGGCTTGTGTATGATACAGTGATCATGACATTAAGGGATAAGACTGGACAGACAAATGATGATCTGATTGCAAGACATGCAAATCTTGAGTAAATTCTGATTTGCAACGGTAGTCTGTTCAATGTATATGAGAAAAACGAAATAATAGAAGAAAGGATTCAGACTAGGAAATGGTTATGGGTCCTTTCTTCTATTATTTCGTTTTTCTCATATATACATTACCGACTACCCTTTCAAACCACAAATCAAAACCACAGGTGTGCAATTTTTGTAAAAAAAACTTCTTTTTCTTTTATCTTATGCAAATCCCAATCCAGAGTTAAGATATAACTGTCAAAAGGAACAGGAACAAAAAACAAGGACATTGGCCAAAAGTCTTCAAGTTGATTTCAAAGCAAAAAGGAGTTAAAATCATGAAAAAACAGGTAAGTATTACAAAAGCAGTTAAATATGTTATCAATTCAACAGATGAAAAACATACATTACTAGGAATTGGACCAATGTCTGAAAACTTCTTAAGAGCATCCCTAGAGATTTCAAAAGAAAAAGACTTCCCACTGATGTACATTGCAAGCCGTAATCAGGTAGACGCTTATAAATTTGGTGGTGGTTATGTATTCCATGCAGATCAGAAGAAATTCAGAGACAAGATCGAAGCCATCTGCGAAGAGATCGGATATGACAATGCATACTATCTGTGCAGAGATCATGGTGGACCATGGCAGAGAGATAAAGAAAGAAATGATCATCTTCCAGAAGCCGAAGCAATGGAAATCGCAAAAGAATCTTATAAAGAAGATATCTTAAACGGATTCGATTTATTACATATTGATCCAACAAAAGATCCAGACGAAATGTGTAAAGTTGTAGACATCGACGTAGTATTCAATAGAACAATAGAACTGATTGAATATTGCGAACAGGTAAGAAAAGAATATGGAATCGAAAAAGAGATTGCTTATGAAGTAGGAACAGAAGAAACAAGCGGTGGACTTACATCCTTGGATACTTATGAGGGATTCATCAAACGAATCAAAGAATATACAGAAGAACACAACCTGCCAATGCCAATTTTCATCGTTGGACAGACAGGAACATTAACAAGACTTACGAAGAACGTAGGACATTTTAACTATGAAAACTCCAAGACATTAAGTGAAGTTGCTAAGAAATACGGAGTTGGATTAAAAGAACATAATGGAGATTACTTAAGCGAAGCAAAATTACTTGCACATCTTCCATTAGGAATCACAGCTATGAACGTAGCTCCAGCATTTGGTACAATTGAGACAAGAGCATTATTAGAACTACTAGATGTGGAAGATAAATTTGCAGACCTTGGAGTGATCAAAGGTCCATCTAACTTAAGAGAAGCATTAACACATGATTCTATCTACTCTATGAAATGGAAGAAATGGTTAACAGATGAAGTTGACATGTCTAATCTGGAAGCATTAGATGATGCTACAAAATTACAGATTACAGAATTATGTGGACATTATACTTTCTCAAATGATGATGTAGCAAAAGAAATTGACAAATTATATGAAAATCTTGCAGCAATAAAGATCGACGGAAAACGTTTTGTCATTGAAAAATTAAAAGAAGAAATGGAAAAACACGTAAGATGCTTTAACATGGAAGGTCTTACAACAAAGATTATGAATGCAGAAGACTAATTTAGAAAGTTAAATTAAAGGTCGAAGCATACAAGGACAAAACATCAGTGCAGGAGAATCATATGATGAAGTTATGAAATCAAAAAGAAAGATTTCAGGGAGGGAAAATTCATATGGTAAAAGGAAGAATGCTGAACGTTATTAAATATCTGGAGAAACATAAAGAGACTGGATATCGTCAGATTGCAGAGGCAATGGACGAGACAACAAGAGCAATACGCTATGATATTGACAAAATCAATGACGAGCTGTCTCTGCAGAAACTTCCATTGATAGAAAAATTGCCGAAAGGGAAACTAAAAGTACCAGAAAGTCTTGATTTATCCATATTTCTTGAGGACAATGAGTTTGTTTTCTCCTCAAAAGAACGAATCAAGATTCTCCGTCTGATGATCCTATTTGATACAGCAAATCTGAATATCAGAAAATTAAGTGAAATCTTACAGGTTTCCAGAAGATCAATACAAAATGACATCGAGGAGATTCAGAAAGAATTAGAAGAGGATGACATTTACCTTGAGTACAAAAATGGATTTTATCTAATCGAAAAGTCAGAGAAATCTTACGAGGCAAGAAGCCGGGAGATCAGAAGTCATATCAAGATATTATACAAAACTTGCTTAACAACTACATACGAAGCATATATAAAGAATCTGATCTATAAAATATTTTTACCGGTGGATTTAAACAAATTGTTTTTATGGATTAATGGGTTATTGAAGAAAACTGGGTGGATCTTTAGTGATCAGTCATTTAAATGGTATGTTGCCAATATCTGCACATTCACATGGTACATGATCAGGGAAAAAGACTTGCCGGAAAAAGAATGGGGAAAAACTGGTGAGATCGGTGATAGCCTAAAAGAATATGAAACATACATTGGAAAAGTGCTTGATCATAGACAAAGTGAAATTTTAGCAGGTTTTGAGAAATATACCAACAAATATGTCCATCTTGAAGTGACAGACAACCTGATGAACATTGAAGAACTTGCAGAAATGCTAATTCGCAAAATGCAGGAATGTTTAAGGATTGAGTTTGATCAGGATGGAATCTTAATGAAAGGGCTGCTCAATCATCTTGGACCGATGATTGACAGGATCAAGGGAAATGTACAGCTTCATGATGATGTAAATCAGTTTATTCCAGACAAGTATCAATATGTTTATGTCGCATTAAAAGAAATATTGAGAAAAGACAAACTGCTTGCACACCTGACAGAGAATGAAGAGATTTATCTGGCAATCTATTTTATTGGAAGTTTAAGAAGAATGCAGAAGAATTCTTATATGAATGTACTTTTAATCTGTGGATATGGTTATGGAACAACAGCAGTTGTGAAAGATGCCCTATTAAATAGTTATCAGGTATTTGTAAAGAAATCAATTTCAGCATATCAGATGAAATATTTTACAGAATGGTCAGACATAGATGTGGTTATCTCAACCGTTGATGTAGAATTTCCAGTGGAAAAACCATTTGCCAAGGTAAATGTCATTTTCAATCAAGATGATTACATTAAATTAGATCTTTTGGGATTGCAGAAAAGAAATGTTTTAACAAATTATTTTGCAATTGAGAGAAGACTTGATTTTTTAAATGATGAAGATAAGCATCGAGTTATGGCAGTCATTAAAGAAGAACTTGGATATAAAGAGGTTAAAATGCCTAGAAAATTCAAGACATTGAGTGATCTTCTAGGGGTTGATGATATCGAATGTGTGAAACAAATTGATGACTGGAAAGATGCAGTGAAGGTATCCACAGATATTTTAAAACATCATGGAAATGATGGAGACAGATATTGTGAAAATGTCATTGAAGGAATGAAAGTCAGAGGTTTTTATTCCGTGACAGATCAGGTATTTGCATTACTTCACGGCAGTGAAAATGCTGGAATTCAGGTTAGTTGTATGAGTTTATTGATTAGTGAAGAGTCGGTCAGATTTGGAGAAAAAGAAGTAAATCTGATTTTCTGTCTGGCAAGTCGGGATAAGAAAGAGCATATTCCGGTGATTACAAGATTGATGCGGATGATCAGCACGACAGATTTTATCAAACGTTTAAAAGAGTGCAGAACACCAAGTGATGCAATGTCTGTCATTCGGGATTGTGAAAAGGAGGTAGAACAACATGCAACCAATCATTAAAAAAGAAAATATTTTGTTTGATGTTGACGCAAAGGATAAGGCAGATATGATCGAACAGATGGTAGAAGCGTTTTCAAAAGAAGGATATTTATCAGATAAAGAACAGTTTCATAAAGATCTTTTAGCAAGAGAGGAAGTATTCCCAACATATATTGGATTCGGAATCGGAATTCCACACGGAAAGAGCAGTGGAGTGATCGATGCAGGACTTTGCGTAGCAAAACTAAAAAATCCAATCGCATGGAATGAGGAAGAATCTGTAGATTTTATCATTATGATCGCAGTCAGTGATGAAGGAAAAGGAGAATTTCATTTACAGTTATTATCCAAATTATCCAGATTAATGATGCATGAAGATTTCCGTAATGAATTAAAGAATGGAGTGAACGATAAAGTATATGAAATACTAATTAAAAATCTGGAGGTGGAATAAATGAAAAATGCATTAAAAGATGTTCAGAAACATTTGATGACAGCAACATCCTATATGATTTTATTCGTTGTTCCTGGTGGTATATTCTACGCATTATCCATCATGATGAACGGAAAAGCAGCTGTTCCAACCGAAGGATTAGCATTACAGATCAATCAGATTGGTGCGGCAGGACTTGCTTTATTTATTCCAGCTCTTGGTGGGTATATCGCATTTAGTATTGCCGACAAAGCTGGTATTGGACCGGGCTTTATCGGAGCTTACTTGGCAAAAGAGGTTGGAGCAGGATTTTTAGGAGGAATCTTGGCAGGATTTATTGCAGGATATACAGTGAAAGCATTAAAGAAGATCAGACTGCCTATAGCATACAAAGCACTTGGAAATATTTTCATTTACCCATTAGTTGGAACGTTAGTTTCAGGTGGAGTTATTGTATTTTTATTAGGACAGCCAATTGCAACTTTCATGAACTGGATGACAGCAGCATTAAATGGAATGTCAGGAGCAGCCAAGGCACCTCTTGGAATGTTATTAGGAGCCATGGTTGGTGTTGATATGGGTGGCCCGATTAATAAAGTAGCATATACATTTGCACAGACCCAGGTAGATACTTTGCCATATTTAATGGGTGGTGTTGGAGCAGCTGGAGCCGTTCCTCCAATTGGAATCGGATTAGCAACGATTCTATTCAAGAAGAAGTTTTCAGAAGACGAAAGAGGATCAGGAAAAGCAGCTATCGTTATGGGATGCATGGGAATCACAGAAGGAGCAATCCCATTTGCAACTGCTGATCCTGTTCGCATGATTCCGATTTATACTTTAGGTTCTGCAATCGCATGTATGAGTGGATTCTTGTTCGGAGCAATTAACCATGTACCATGGGGAGGGCTGATCGTATTACCAGTCGCAGAACACAGATTAGGATATTTTGCAGCGGTGATGATTGGAGCAATTGTCGTAGCAGTCTTAACAGGATTGTTAAAGAAAGATTATGTTCTAGAAGAACCAGTTACAGCAGATGAAGATATTGAATTATCATTTGAAGATTTTTAAAAATTATAAAGTATATAGATAAAATCAATTCACAAGGAGGTAAAATTATGAAAGTAGTAGGTGTTACAGCATGTCCATCAGGAGTTGCACATACATATATGTCAGCAGAAGCATTAGTTTTAGCAGGAGAAAAATACGGAATCGATGTTAAGATTGAGACACAGGGAACTGCTGGAATCGAAAACAACTTAACAGAAGAAGATATCAAAGAAGCAGCATGCGTCATTCTTTCAACAGATGTAGCAATCCTGGGAGAAGAAAGATTCCATGGAAAGAAAGTCATGAGAATGGGTGTACAGGATCTGATGAAAAAAGCAGAGCCTATCATGAAGAAGATCAAAGATACATTTGACAAATAATACAAAGCAGACTGTGAAATTATTGCCATATCAACAGTTCTCAAATTAAATAAAATCAACTATAATAGGAACTATCAAGGAATGATGGTTCCTATTGTAGTATAAAGATAAAGACATCACAGACAGGAGATGGAAATATGAACGTAAGCTCAACATTTAAATTAAACAATGGAAATGAAATACCAGTCATAGCACTTGGAAGCTGGGACAGCCGCGGGGACGAAGCATATCAGGCATGTCTTGATGCATTATCATCAGGCTATCGTCATATAGACACAGCAGCCTATTACGAGAATGAAGCGCTGGTTGGAGCAGCTGTCAGAGATTGCGAGATCCCAAGAGAGGAAATCTTTGTGACAAGTAAGATGTGGTACGAAGATATGGTAGAAGGAAAACAAGAAGCTGCATTTGAAAAGACATTAAAAGAGCTTGGACTTGAATATGTGGATATGTATTTATTACACTGGCCGATCAATGATGTCAAAGGTTCCTGGAAAGTTCTTGAGAAATATTATGAACAAGGACTGATCAAGAATATAGGAGTCAGCAATTTTCGTCCAAAACATTTAAAACAATTAGAAGTAACAGCTAACATTGCACCAGCGGTTGATCAGATTGAAATCTGCCCATTCCTTGTGCAGGAAGAGACCGTAAATTATTGCCAGGAACATGATATTGTTGTAGAAGCATGGGGACCTCTAGGCAAAGGAAAACAGCTTTCAGAACCAGAAATCGTAGCTATTGCTAAAAAATACAATAAAACACCTGCACAGATCATCTTACGCTGGCATTTGCAGAGAGGGATCGTAAGCCTTCCAAAATCTGTCCACAAAGAACGGATCATACAGAATGCGGATATCTTTGATTTTGAATTATCAAAGGAAGACATGCAGATCATGATGTCGATGGACTTGAGAGAATCAACAGGCAGGGGATATCCTGAACAATACGAGTATTGATTTATGATGCAAATACAAACAAAATAAGAACGAGAAAATCAAGTTATATGGAGATTTTCTCGTTATTATTTATTATAATTATCTAAACCTGAATTCTTCCAGCAATTTCATTCCCAACAGCATACCGTTTTGATCCAACGCCGATGATCATATAATCGCTGCTTTTACAAACAACTTGCAGTTTACTTCCCTGTTCAATCTTTAGTTCGCGGAGCTTTTCAACAGTTTCAGGTAAGCCTAATGCCCACTTGACAGTGCAAGTCGCTCCCTGCATGACTTTTGTTAATGGTTGCATGATAATCCCTCCTTCGAACTTATATGATGTATTTCTTTCTTATATTTTATTAGTCAAAAGTAAGGTTAGTCAATCGCAACATATAAAAACTGAAAACTTTCTCAATAAAAGTAAATTGAATATAAAATTATTCAGGAATGATCTCACCGCAGATTAGCTGAATGCTTTCCGTGACCATTCCAAGATAATTATCGTCGATCAAGGCAATGATCGTATCGCCAGCATGAATTTCAGTGCTTCCTCGAGCAATGATCTCTTCATCGCCACGATTTAAAGTAACGATCAAGCAATGTTCTGGCCATGGAATATCTTTTACAAGCTGTTTGGCTGCAATGGAACCAGTGCCAACGGCAAATCCACGAAGAACCTTATGATCAGCATCTTCGCTTTCTTTAAAGCCATTTTTAGCAAGAATTCGTCCTAGCAGACTTTCGTAAATTGGTTCACTCTTTAACAGATGTGCAACAAGATAGCTGATGATACAAACAACTGCCAGTGAAAGGAAGTGTTCAAATGTACCAGTCATCTCAGCGATCAGCAGGATACCTGTGATCGGTGCACGTACGATCGCTGTAAAGAATCCAGCCATGGAGATCGTAATAAAGTTCACTAAGTAATAAGAAGGAATTCCACTTGCCTGAATCACCAGTGTTCCATAGATCGCCCCAAGGTATGCACCGAGAATCAACAGTGGAAAGAAGATTCCACCAGGAGCCCCGGAACCAAAACAGAAGGCGGAGAAGAAAAACTTAGCAACTAATAATAATAACATCGTAGAGACAAGTAAAGTATGTCCTGTGATCAGAGAGATCATAGCATGTCCACCTGCTAAGATAGAAGGCAGCGTGTAACAAACGATCCCAGATACTACAAAAGGAAATACGATACGGTATTTTGCTGGGATTTTTTTCATTGCTCCAAATAAATCCTGTCCTTTCAACATGATAAAGTTATAAAAAGCACCACAAAGCCCAAGCAGGATTCCAAGAAGTATTAACATCCAATAATGTACAAGAGGAAGAGCAGCCTTTAAATGAAAATCAAAAACTGGAGATAATCCAAAGACATTTTTTGAAATAAAATCGGAAGTTACACATCCAGAGATGATGCAGACTAACATAGAGCTGTTAAAGTTCTTCTGTAATTCTTCCAGTGAAAACATCACACCTGCAAGCGGTGCATTAAAGGCAGCGGCAAGACCGGCACCTGCACCACAAGTCATCATATAGCGTTCTTTGGTTTGAGATTTTTTTGTAATCTTAGCAATACCCTTTGCAACCATGGCACCAAGCTGTACGGAAGGGCCTTCGCGTCCCAGAGATAAACCTCCAAGAATACATAAAGTTCCACCAATGATCTTAGAACAAAGAACACGGTGCCAGTTCTGATTTAAATAACCTTTCAGCTCTCCTTGAACCTGTGGGATACCACTTCCAGAAGCCATGCCTTCCCAAGACATGAGCCATCCAACGATCAGTCCCATAACGATCAAAACGATAAACCAGACAGCTATCCAGAAAGGCCTTGTTTTAGTAAATGCAATGATCGTAAATAATAGTTTTTCAGCGTTATTTAAAAGCAGGCGGTAAATGACAGAAATGCATCCGGCAAAGATTCCGACAAGCAGTCCGTCAAATACAAGTGAGACAGAAAATCCGTGGGGATTTTCCAGTAAGCTTTTCATTTGCTTCAAAATAATACCCTCCTTTTCTTTTCATATTCATATCGAATTTTATTTTACTACAAATTATGATATAATGGGAAAAGATTTTAAAAAGGAGGTCGAAAAATGCCGCCAATTACGAATGACTGGGCAGATTATTTAAAAGAAGAATACAAAAAGCCATATTATAGGAAATTATACCAAAAAGTTATGGATGAATATCACACTAAGCTGATCTTTCCACCAGCTGACGATATCTTTAATGCATTTCATTTTACTCCAGTAAAGGATGTAAAAGTTGTGATCTTAGGGCAGGATCCATATCATGGAGATGGACAGGCACATGGATTGTCATTTTCTGTAAAACCTGGAGTAGAAGCGCCCCCATCATTGGTTAATATTTATAAAGAATTGAACGAAGATCTTGGATGCTATATTCCGAATAATGGATATCTAAAGAAATGGGCAGACCAGGGTGTTATGATGTTAAACACAGTATTGACTGTACAGGCACATCGTGCGAATTCTCACAGAGGTATTGGATGGGAGGAGTTTACTGATGCGGCGATCAGAGTGTTGAATCAACAGGACCGTCCGATCGTATTTATGCTTTGGGGACGTCCAGCACAGAGTAAGAAAGCATTACTTGATAATCCGAATCATTTGATATTAGAAGCACCGCACCCAAGCCCGTTATCAGCATATAGAGGATTTTTCGGATGCCATCATTTTAGTCAGGCAAATGAATTTTTGAAAGAACATGGACTAGCGCCAATTGATTGGCAGATAGAGAATATTTAATGGAGAACAAGGGAAACAATGAGTAAGATAATATTTTTTGACATCGATGGAACATTATATGATTCTAGAATCGGAATTCCAGAATCAACAGTTAATGCATTGAATCGGTTGATCGCAAATGAGTACAAGATCGTTATGTGCACGGGAAGAAGCAAGGGAATGATTCCAGAAGAATATTTCCATATGGGATTTGATGGAGTGATCTTAGGGGCAGGAACTTATGTAGAGTATGAAGGCAAGATCCTGCATCAGGAACTGATGACACCAGAAGAAGTACAGACAGTGATCGACTGGGGAAAGAAACAGAAGATCGGAATCATCTTAGAAGGAGAAAAATATGGATATTATGATCCGGAGAACACAGATGATTATTATATTGCGATGAAGAATAAAACAGAAGCAGACTGTAAAACAACATTATATCCATTAAATGAAGCAGTGGATGTTCCAAAATGGACATACCATCATATGGAGCTTTCAAAGAAACCAGAGATCGAAGAGATCCTTGGACACAAATACAAAGGAACATATCATGAGCCTGTAAATTCAGTAGAATTTGTACCATTAGGTGTTAATAAGGCGAAGGGAATAGAAGTGATCCTTGATCATACAGGAATTTCAAGAGAAGATTCTTATGCATTTGGTGACAGTGCCAATGATATCGATATGATCAAATATGTAAAATATGGTGTTGCAATGGGTAATTCTGTACCAGAATTATTAGAAATCGCACCATATCAGACAGCAAGAGTTGATGAAGATGGAATTGAAAAAGGCTTGAAGAAATTTGGTCTGATCTAACATACAAAGGAGAGAAAATCATGAAAAAGATCATCAAGAAAATTACTGCAATGGCGGTCATGTCATTGTTTGCAGCGACACAACTTCAGACACCACAGGTGAATGTTCAGGCAGCAGATGGTGTTGCAACAGCAGAAAAAACAACGGCAAAACAGCCAAAGATCTATGGAAGATCAGGAATCGTTATTGATGCGAAATCAGGAAAGATTTTGTATGCAAAGAAGGTAGATGACCGTCATTATCCAGCAAGTATCACAAAGATCTTAACAACATTGGTTGCGATTGAGAATAACAAAGATTTATATGATGAAGTTACATTTTCAAGTTATGCAGTTAACAGCATTGAGCCAGGAAGTACACATATCGGAATTAAGGCAGGAGAGAAGATTCCATTGATCGATGTACTGAATGCGATCATGTTAGAATCTGCGAATGAGGCATGTAACGGAGCAGCAGAACATACAGCAGGAACTACAAAGAAATTCGTAGAACTGATGAATAAAAAAGTAAAAGAACTTGGATGTACAGGTTCTCATTTTGTAACAACCAACGGATTGCATGATGATGATCATTATGTAACAGCAAGAGATATGGCAAAGATTTCAAAAGCAGCACTTGAAAATGAAACATTCCGTTATGTTGCATGCAAACCTAATTATTATATTGCACCAACGAACAAAGATAAACATGGAAAAGAGCTTTGGAATCATCATAAGATGGTGAAACGAACAATGTTTAACTATGATGGTGTTGAAGGTGGTAAAACAGGATATACAACAAAAGCAGGAGGGACTCTTGTAACATTTGCCAAGAGAGGAGATCAAGAACTGATCGTAGTAGATCTTTGTGCACATGGATATGAGTTATATGAAGATACAATCAAGATGTTAAATTATGGATTTAACAATTATAAGACAATCGCACCATTTAAGACAATGAATACAGTACTGAAAGATGATACATATGGTTTCTTAAAAACAGGAAATGAATTATCTCCATATAAGATTCCATTAAAACATTTAAATGACGTGACAGTGATGTTAGAAAAAAACCAATCTGCTTCCAAACTTACATATAAATGTAAAGATAATAAATATATCATAAGTTATGATGGAAAACAGATTGGTTCTGTGAAACTTCATTAATTATTAGTACAGATTAATTAGTTGTACGTAAAATGATCAGATTAAGGGCTTCTGGTACGATAGAGATATCGACTGGGAGTCCTTCTTCTAATATTTCACCATCATAATCGATGGCAATCCCAGCAGTTTGTTCTGTTGGAAGAACGGATAATTCCTTCGTCTGGAAATATTCGATAGAAGGATGCTTTGGATGTTCTCCTTGGAATAATTTAAAGATTAGATCTGGTGCTTCTGTAAGAAGTGCCATTTTCTTGATGATCATAACATCTAAATATCCGTCAGAAACAGATGCAAGAGGGGCCGCGTCTGCAAAACCTCCGACACTCTTTGAGTTTGCGACCAAGAACAACATGATATCTTCAGTTCCAGAATACTCCTTACTGTTAAATGTTAAAGTCATATTTTGTGAAAGTTGTTTTGGAAATTCTTTTACACCTTCCAGATAATAGGCCATCTTACCAAGAACGGCTTTCTTATCTTTTGGCACTTTGTAAGCAATATCTGTTAACATACCTGCAGCCAGAACATTGATGAAGTATTCGTTATTGACACGTCCAACATCAACCTTTTTTGTCTGGAAGTCTTTGATCATCTGACAGAAACCATCCGCAGTCTGAGGAAGTTTCATATATGTAGCAAAATCATTGACTGTTCCAGCAGAAATGATTGCCATAGGAATATTACTTTCACTTAAGATCAGACCGTTCGTAACTTCATTTAATGTACCGTCACCACCAACAGATACAATAAAATCATAATCTCCTGGTTTTAATTCGGCAGCACGATTCTTCGCATCATCCTTGCCTTTTGTGTAAAAAACATCAACATGGGAACAAATTTGATCAAGGATCAATGTTGCCATGATCTCTCGTAACATAGAATCAATATTTTGTTTACCGGATGATGGGTTGATAATAAATAAACCTTTCATTGAGATTCCTCCTTATAAACATAAAGTGCCGGAAACGAGGCATAAGTCTCCGGCACATGAAGTGTTCCCGAGGTGATTCGAACACCCGGCCTACCGCTTAGGAGGCGGTCGCTCTATCCAGCTGAGCTACGGAAACATACATATAATTTATCGAAATCTATTTTACCGATTCTTAACGAAAATGTCAATTGAAAATAGAAAAGAAATACCAGTAAGGCTAAGACGGGTTGACTTTTTACCATTTTTTCTTTAAAGTTATTGTAATAATAAAGAAGAGGAAGAAAAGAAGAACGATGTTATAATATAGAAAGAATAAAGGAGAAGAATTATGATGGGAAAAGTTTTTGTATTTTTAGCAGATGGATTTGAAGAAATCGAAGGTTTAACTGTAGTTGATATGCTGCGACGTGCGGAGATTCCAACAGTTACAGTCTCTATCGGAAGTTCCAGAAATATCATTGGTGCACATCGTATTGAAGTTGAAGCAGATATCATGTTTCATGAAGTATTAGAAGCGGAGGGAGCAATGTATGTACTTCCAGGAGGAATGCCAGGAACGCTTCATCTAAAAGATCATGAAGGACTTGGAAAATTACTTCAGAAGGCGTATAAGAACGAGAAGTATCTTGCAGCCATCTGTGCAGCACCAACAGTATTTGAAAAATATGGATTTCTAGAAGGAAGAAAGGCAACTTCATATCCAGCGATGGAAGAAGAATTAAAATCCGCAGATTACCAGACAGATAAAGTTGTAGTAGATGGAAAAATCATTACAAGTCGTGGAATGGGAACAGCGATCGATTTTGCAGCCAAATTAGTAGAAATCATCAAAGGAACAAAAGAGAAGGACGAATTACTGAAAAGTATTGTATACGGAGAATAATCATTTATGGACAAATCAGAGAAAATCAGCTGGTTTGAGCAGTTTAAGATCGCCTGCTTAAAACCAAGCCAGTACAAAAGACTTCTTAACCTTGCAAAAGGGAAAGTTATTTTATTTCTTGCAGCGATCACATTGATCACAACGATTCTCGGATATGGAATGGATGTTGCAGGATTTACAGTCAGTGTTGGTGGATGGAAGAATTTTATTTTAAACAGACTGCCTGCATTTGAATTAAAAGATGGAACATTATCTGTTGATCAGGAGATGGATTTTGAGATCGGCGGTGTACATTTTGTGGCAGATACATCCAAGGATAAAGTATCAACTGAAGATTTAAGCAATAAGTATCAGATGGAACTGGTATTTGCTAAGAATGAGATGGTGGTAAAGAATACAGCTGTTGGAAACATGATGAATACTTTTTCATTTAAGAATATGAAGAATGTTGAATTCAATAATCAGGCAATGCTATCTATGGTGCCGATGATCCGTATTTTTATCGTGATCATGTTCTTTACACAATGGATCGCAAATATTATTTCTTATTTAACAGTCTGTATTTTTATTACAATGCTCACATATTTTAATCAGAGAACAAGAATGGACCGTAAGAATCGAGAAGATGTATCCTTTGGAAAGATCTTTAAGCTGTCTATTTATGCCAGAGTTATATTTGAACTGGTGGAGACGATCGGTGTAACAGCAGGTTCTGCGATATTTACAGGAATGGCATGGATGTTTATTTCTTATTTTGGAAGTTATCAACTTTTACTTGCAGGATTTATGCGTCCGGAAGACCGTCAGAAACCAGACGAAATGTTGTAAAACAATCGGAATTGATCTAAAATGTATACAAAGAGAAAGGCCTCGGACATTTGTCCGAGGCTTCTCTAATGTCATATGTAGTTTGGGTATTGTGTTGGGTCTTACTTTTAAGCTTCAAAACTAGTCATAGTATTTCGTCTCATTCTAGTCTCGTTCTAGTCGTCATTGTCAGTCTCATTCTAGTCTCATTTCTAGTCGTCATTGTTAGTCTCATTCTAGTCAACATAGCAAGTCTGTGTTCAAGTCAAAGATGTGTCCGTTACTCTTGTCTGCAAGATGCCAAAAACTTGTCAAAAACTAGTACGCGGTTATGTATAAAGTCTTAAGAAAGAATTTCGTATATCGATGGAGAAGACCCAAGGAATTACCATTGATATACAAAAAAAGGCGCTCCAATCCTATGATCGGAACGCCTTTGTTCTTGAACAATTCTAATTATACACATACTATAGAAAATGTCAATAAAATCATTTGTACATTTTTAAAAACATTAAAGATAAATAGTAAAAAGAGCAGATAGGGAAATCTGCTCTTTTTGAGGGGAGTATAAATAAATTAATAAGGGGTTATAATCGAAAATAAACATATCCTCGATAAGTTCATGATATATGATTGGTTGAAAAAAATCAAGTGATTTTTTTAAAAAAAGTAAAATAAAAGTAAAATAATTTTTTTTGTGTATATATGAAAGAGATTTCGCACAAAATAATGCTGTACTAAAAAGAAAGGAGAATGAACATGGCAAAGAATTGTTCGAATTCAAGTAACAAAAATCAGTCTTCCAATACAAGCAACAGCGGAGGATCTAACAGATCAAAGAACCAGAATAAAAACAAAAGTCAGAATAGTTCAACAAACAGCAACAAAAATGCAAATGATGAGTACTAATTAGAAAAGAGGAATCCTTGTGAAATCGGCATAAGGATTCCTCTTTTCTATAGAAAATACTTGTTAGTTCCAAGAGTCTGTGATGTGCATATGCTAACAAAAAGAGGACTTTTATGGAATTTGAAAATATATCATTAAAAGAAGGGATCAAGCTTTCAAGAGATAAAAAGCATTATATTTTGATGGATGTCAGAGAGGAAGAACGGTACAAAGAAGGGCATTTAGAAAATGCGATCAGCTGTCCCTATGGAATCTTAAAAGAGTGTTATGAACAGATGGATGGGAAAAAGATCATTGTTTATTGTGATTTCGGCGGACAGAGTATGATGGCAGCCAGACACTTGAGGAAAGATGGATTTGAAGTTTATAATATCATCGGTGGTGTCTATTATTATATGAAAGAAAAAGAACAAAATAAGTCAGAGGCTCAGCATGTTACAAAAGTTGACAGTTGACGAAAAATAAGGAAAACGGTAGAATAGGAACAGAATAAAAATACAAAGGAGAATTGAGTGAAGACAGTTGAACTGATTGCACCATGCCATTTTGGGCTGGAAGCAGTATTAAAAAGAGAGATCCTGGACTTAGGATATGAAATTGTTAAAGTAGAAGACGGGCGAATAACATTTCGTACAGATTTAGATGGGATTGCCCGTGCGAATATATTTTTAAGAACAGCAGAAAGAATCTTATTAAAAATAGGTTCTTTTAAAGCATATACATTTGATGATCTGTTTGAAGGAACAAAGAAACTTCCATGGGAAGATTATATTCCAGAGAATGGACGTTTCTGGGTAAAGAAAGCATCAACAGCGAAGAGTAAATTGTTTAGCGCACCGGATATCCAGTCAATTGTCAAGAAGGCTATGGTTGATCGTATGAAGTCTAAATACAAAGTATCATGGTTTGATGAAGATGGAGATGATTATCCGGTCCGCGTATTTATTTTAAAGGATCAGGTGACGATTAGTTTAGATACAACAGGTATACCGCTTCATAAGAGAGGATACCGTAAGTTGGTCAGTGAAGCACCGATCCGTGAGACACTGGCAGCAGCTCTTCTTATGCTCACACCGTGGCATAAGGATCGAATCTTAGTCGATCCATTCTGCGGAAGTGGAACATTTTTGATCGAAGCGGCAATGATGGGGATGAATATGGCACCAGGAATGAACCGTTCTTTTGAATCTGAACATTGGAGCAATTTCCTGCCAAAGAAAGCATGGTATGATACCATTGATGAGGCAAATGATCTGGTCAATCATGATATAGAGATGGATCTTCAGGGATATGACAAAGATCCAAGAATGTTAAAGATCGCAAGACAGAATGCTCAGGATGCAGAAGTTGATCACTTGATTCATTTTCAGCAAAGAGAGGTCAAAGATTTACGACATCCAAAGCCATATGGATTTATCATTGCTAACCCTCCATATGGAGAACGACTGGAAGATCAGGAGACTCTCCCACAGCTATATACAGAGATGAAAGAAGCATTTGACCGCTTGGATACATGGTCTAAGTATGTCATCACTTCTTATGAGGATACAGAAAAATATCTTGGAAAACCAACAAAGAAACGTAAAGTTTACAATGGAATGATCCGAGGAGAGTTTTACCAGTACCTTGGACCGAAACCGCCAAGAAGGAGAAAATAATGAAACAGAGATTAATCTTTGCCACGGGCAATGAACATAAGATGAAAGAGATCAGAGAGATCCTTGATGAATCCAAATACGAGATCATTTCTATGAAAGAAGCAGGAGTAGACATTGACATCGTAGAAGATGGAAAAACATTTGAAGAAAATGCGTTGATCAAAGCAAAAGCGGTGATGGAAGTCACAGGACAGTTAACACTTGCAGATGATTCAGGATTAGAAATTGATGCACTAAATGGAGAACCTGGAATCTATTCTTCCAGATATCTTGGAGAAGATACTTCTTATGTGAAGAAAAACAGTGTGATCCTTGAAAGATTAAAAGATGTACCAGAAGAGAAGAGAAGTGCAAGATTCGTTTGTGCGGTCGCAGCTGCATTTCCAGATGGACAAACGAAGGTGATTCGTGGTACTATGGAAGGGATTATAGGATATGAGATCAAAGGAGAGAATGGATTTGGATATGATCCGATCTTCTATTTACCACAATATGGGAAGTATAGTGCCGAACTGAGCAGTGATGAGAAGAATGCGATCAGTCACAGAGGCGAAGCACTGAGACGTATACGAGAAGTTTTGTAAATAAAACAAGGAGAAAGTTTATGAGGATATTGGTGATCAGTGATTCCCATGGACGCAATGATGATATCGAGGGAGTTTTAAAACAGGTAGGCGACATCGATATGATGATCCATTGCGGAGATGTGGAACGTGGAGATTCATACATACGAGAAATAGCGGACTGCCCAGTAGTTATGGTCGCAGGCAACAATGATTACTACTTAGATCTGCCAAGCGAAGAAGAAGTGAGAATTGGCGATTATAAAGTATTAGTGACTCATGGACATGGCTATTATGTAAACTCAGGTGTGGATTATTTAAGAGAACATGCTTTGGAATATGGATATGATGTTGTAATGTATGGACATACTCATGTGCCATATATTGAGATTGGGGATGATGTAACGATCTTGAATCCAGGAAGTATATCTTATCCTCGTCAGCCAGGAAGGAAGCCAACATTTCTTATTATGGAGATTGACGAAGAAGGACAGGCACATTATGCCCATGGATATTACAAAGAACAGTTTGACGAATTAATGCTATAATATGAATGATGGAAGTATCGTAGGTGGTATTTCCATCTTTTTTCTGCGATAGGTTTGATTTGATAAGATAAGAAAGGGATGACAATGAAGAAAAAAGATATCATTGAAGGAAAGATCATAAAGACAGAATTCCCAAATAAGGGAACATTTATCTGCGAAGATCAGAAAGTTACAGTCAAAGGTGTCATTGATGGGCAGACGATCAAAGGGCAGGTTACCAAGAAGAGAAAAAGCGGCTGTGTGGTAAGATTGTTAGATGTATTAGAGAAATCTCCATTAGAAGATGCAAAACCAGTCTGTCCACACTTTGGAATATGCGGGGGATGTTTTTATCAGACGGTATCTTATGAAAACCAGTTAAAGATCAAAGAGGGAATGGTACGTGATCTGTTAAAAGATTATGTCAATGATGATATATGGGAAGAAATCAAAGGAAGTCCCAAAGTGCATGGGTATCGCAATAAAATGGAATTCTCTTTTGGTGATGAGGTAAAAGACGGTCCATTAGCATTGGGAATGCATAAAAAGAACACATTCCATGATATTGTAAACATCACAGACTGCCAGATTGTAGACAATGATTACAATCTGATCGTAAAATGTGCATTAAATATCGCACAACAGATGGAGCTGCCATTCTATCATAAGATGCGTCATGAAGGATATTTCAGACATTTAGTTGTAAGAAGAGCAGAAAGTTCTGGAGATATTTTGGTAAATATTGTAACGACATCGCAGGTAGAAGCAGATCTTACCAAACTTCGAGATGCATTATTAGAATTACCATTGAGTGGAAAGATCATTGGGATTCTTCATACAACAAACGACAGCCTTGCAGATGTGGTACAGGCAGACAAAATAGATATTTTATATGGACAGGATTATTTCTATGAGGAAATTTTAGGATTAAAATTCAAGATTTCACCATTTTCATTCTTCCAGACAAACACATTAGGGGCAGAGGTACTTTATAAGACTGCCAGAGATTTTGTTGGGGAGACAAAAGATAAAGTGATCTTTGATCTGTATAGTGGAACTGGAACGATCGCGCAGATGTTAGCACCAGTTGCTAAGAAAGTTGTTGGAGTCGAGATCGTTGAGGAAGCGGTAGAGGCAGCGAAAGTCAATGCAGAATTAAATGGATTGGATAATTGTGAATTTATTGCAGGAGATGTATTAAAGGTTGTGGATGAATTAGAAGATAAGCCAGACTTTATCGTACTTGACCCTCCTAGAGATGGAATCCATCCAAAAGCGATTCAGAAGATTATTGATTTCGGGGTTGAACAGATGGTATATATCAGTTGCAAACCGACAAGTCTTGCGAGAGATCTGGAAGTGTTTGAGGCAGCAGGATATAAAGTTAAGCGAGCTACAGCGGTAGATCAGTTCCCGAATACGGTTCATATCGAGAGTATAGTGTTGATACAAAAGGACAATATCTAAAAATCCTAGAGTTTAAGCGGTTTGTGAAGCATTTCAGTTTTAAGAAAATAAGTGAAACTTGCAGTCAAAAAGAGCTTTTAGAAGAAATTACAGTTGTTGTAGCTCTTGATGTCGTTGAGAGGGACACAAGAAATCCTAGTTTTATAAATGAAAGTAAATCATCGGACAGATGATAAATTATAGGGATACTTTAATTACAAAGTATCTCTATTTTTTTATACAAAATTTATAAAGAAGGGAGAAAATGCAATGAAGAACACAGCGATAAGTGCAACAAAAAAGAATACTCATAACATAACATTTCCAAAAAAATAAAAATGGGAGGAGGCATGAGATGTTAAAAATCAGAATGCAAGGAATGACAAGCGACATTGAATGGTTCCAAAAAATCTTAGAGGAAGATAAAAGAATCAGAGTACTTGGGATTTCAGAACCATTTGCAAACAAAGGAACAAATAAATATTTTCGAGTTTATGCAGAAGTAAATAAAAAAGAAAAGTAGAAAGAGAGGAAATGTTATGTGTAGAGTAATCGCAATCGCCAATCAAAAGGGTGGAGTAGGAAAAACAACAACAGCAATCAATTTAGGAATTGGATTAGTTAGACAAGGAAAAAGAGTATTATTGGTAGACCTCGATCCACAGGGACATTTAACAATAGGTCTAGGATTTTCAAAAAAAGTTCCAGTAACTTTAAAAAATATGTTAGAAAATATTGTTATGGGGATTAAATTTGATCCTAGAGAAGTAATTTTACATCATGAAGAAGGAGTCGATGTAATTCCGTCTAATAAATTACTTTCAGGTTTGGATGTGTCATTGATTATGGCAGAGGATCGAGAAATAATATTAAGAGAATATTTGATGCTACTCAAAGAAGATTATGATTTTATGATTATAGATTGTATGCCATCTTTAGGAATGTTGACAATCAATGCTCTAACAGCCGCAGATAGTGTATTGATTCCAATGGAGCCGGAATATTATGCAGCAGATGGCTTAATGGAATTGTTAAAGGTTTATAGTGCAATTAAGGCGAAGTTTAATCCAGACCTCAAAATTGAAGGAATTGTCTTTACGTTTGATACTCCAACATTTAATAATTCAAAACGAAATAAAAAAGCAGTCATTAGTACATATGGAGACAAAATAAGAATTTTCAAAGAGTCTATTCCAAGAGCTGTAACGATCGCAGAGACGGCTTCAGAGGGAATTAGTATATTTGCCTATGATGGTAGTGGAAAAGGCGCTCAAAGCTATCAGAAGCTTGTAGAGGGGGTGCTGGATCATGCGTAAACCAAAAAAGGAAATACATTTAACAAGTTATGAAGAATTATTAGGAATTGAGGATAACCAAGAAAATAGTGTTGATAAGATAACAGAAATACCGATAGATTGTTTATATGGCTTTAAGAATCATCCATTTTATGTGATAAATGATGAAAAATGCAAGAAACTGTGGACAGTATTAAAGAATATGGTGTTTTAAATCCTTGCATTGTCAGACCAAGAGAAGGTGGTGGATATGAAATCATATCTGGACATCGTAGAAAATATGCATGTCAATTGGCAGGAAAGGCCAAAATACCGGCAATCATAAGAAACTATACAGATGATGAAGCAACAATTATTATGGTAGATTCAGTGCGCCCGTAAGGCGCTTGGGGTGGACACCCAAGCGGCGTGGGTCATTATGATTTTGCTCTGAGAAAGCAATAAGAAAAATTATCAAGTGTGAAAAACACAATCTTATCGCCAACAACTAACCTCGAGTGGAAACATAAAGGGGACAACAGCACGTTTGTAAAGGCACAAGTCAGCGAAGCTTCCAAGCTGCGACTGAGTGTCGAGGCGAAAGGTACTATATGAGGATGAAGGCTACACTGCTTGAAGGAAAGTCAGAGGCTGGAGCTAACCATCTCCACACCGAAGGGAAGATGTTACGGTGGTGCATTGGCGGATTAGTATTTTGCTGTCTGCAATCCGTGGGATAATCGATGCAAGCTAGCCATAAGTAATGGAAAATGACGAAAACTCCCATACCTATAAATACTGCGGATATTGTGGGAGAGAAAGCTGGTGACAGTGGGAGAACAGTACAGCTTTTATCGTGTCCCGAAAGTGCTGTTTACAGCAGAATGTTTTAAATCCCTCTCCTGTGAAGCAAAGGGGGACTGTGTTGGGAAACCGTGTGGGTTCACAGGAGCTGATCCAGTTAGGAGAACGTGTTCGACAAAAGAGAAAAGACTGTCATTTATCCCAGGAAACTCTTGCAGAAAAAGTGGGTATCAGTGTCAACACAGTAAGCCGCATTGAGGGCGGGCAGGCGGCAATATCCATTGAGATTTTTGTAAAACTGGTGGAGGTACTGGGTGCTGACGCAAACGAGTTATTAGGAAAGAATCCCGAAGGAGATAGAAATCCTGCCCACAAGATGGTTTCCCGTGTCTTGAATCTACAGCCAAAGGAGCAGAAAATTGTAATCCAGACCATAAGCGCCCTGATGGATGGGATTGAAGGAATCCGGTAAAAATTCACAAATATGAGGGAAAATCTTATGGGTTTCCTCAAATCTGCTAGGGAAAAATAACTGGCAGAATGATACATTGAATATGTACAAAGCGCAGATATGTGAGAGGAGGAGATTATTTGCTTTATCGGAGAAGTTGTTCTTATGACACATAGGGGCTACTCATTGGTAATGAAAATGGAACAGACTAAATTGATAGCATTAAAAAGAAACTGATCCGACAATAACGATAAAAAATAAAGTTGTGTGTTGTGAGTATGGAGAATGGCAGTGAAATACAGCTTTTGGTATATCAGGAAGGGTATGTGCGCCTGTTTTTGGAGGGGGGGGAGGATCGTTTGGCAAAGAACAGGGAAACATGCCATAAGGGGAAAGTGATTTCTTATCATGCTGTATCAGAAGAATGGTTTCTTTTGTCTTCGCTGGTACTGCCGCCATTGGAACAGCTGATAGAAAAAGAGCAGATTCTGGAATTGATGGGACTTCTGACAGAACGGCAAAGAGACATTGTAATTCTGTATTTTTATTATGGGGAAACACAGTGGGAGATTGCAAAGGAACTTGGCATTACACAGCCACAGTTTCTCAGACGCTTGTGACAGCACTTCGCCGGATGCGGGACAGTCAGAAGAAAGACAGTCCCTCTGGAAAGAAAGCGGATTTTAAAAGAGTTAAATGAGAAACTGAAAGAGATGGGGATTATGGGAGGATGTTTTTAGTGTAAAATTTAAAAATATGCGGTCATTTTAATGGAGAGAATATGGGTGATCGCATATTTAATCAAAGAGGTGAAGGACAATCATTTTTAATATACTTGGAATTGACTTTACAAACACCCCATGATTAACAGGAGATGTTGAAATAGTCTAAGTCTACTAAAAAATCTGCAATAAAGCGAAACTAATTAATTTATCTGGCAAACCAACATATTTGAAAAAGCCGGCATATACAATAGCTAATAATGGGCATATAATTTTGTATTATCTCCCCGTTCAACCGTTCCAGAATGTGTTTTGCCATTGCGTAGTTTTACAAAAGAAGCTATATTAGTCTCATTTATTTGTGGTAACAGCCATTTTGAAACTATCGCATCAGCCACATTATGGTTTTCGTCGTATAATGTAAGGATTTTCTGTTTCAATGTATAATCAAGATCCACCCTGCTTGTCATTTAGCAGAGGAATAATTACTGTTGCCAAAACCAATATTTTAAAATTTTATCAGTAATAAAGTGCAGAATGATATTTGAATTTCTGTTTTTAGGCAACTATTCTTTGGTGCTCTTGACAAAATCTTTTTTAAAGACTATAATTATAACAGTGTTATAT
>SKEL01000161.1_pt1 | contig 74385 bp, 92 predicted proteins | sample 4826741 | NCBI WGS metagenome assembly SKEL01 (sample SAMN11008810, study PRJNA524170) | human gut metagenome | biome: Human fecal sample; material: Feces; isolation source: fecal sample from pouch patient p33 | host: Homo sapiens | place: Israel: Tel-Aviv | collected 2016-03-22
CTTGATGTGGTTGATGATGAACTTGATCATCTGGATGATGAATTTGAGCATGCTTATGAAAACGGTAAACTAAGCTTCAAAGTTTATAAATCCAGAGAAAAGACAATAGAAAAATTGGAAGATCAGCTTGATCTTTTAGAAGATGCCTTGGAAAATAAATTTGGAATTGATGATTAGGTAAAAAAGATGCCATTGTAGTTTTGGCATCTTTTTTCCATCTCAGTAAAATTTATATAAAATCAGCCAGAAAACCCATGGTCTTTAGACCGTGGGATGAATGGCGTTAGACTACTTTTACTTGCGTCATTACAGTTGACCTTGCTGTAATGCGTTTGCAATTACTTAATTTTGGTGTTTTGTAGCCTCTTGGCATTGTGCTAAAGTCAATCTTATTGCCATCAATATCCATAAGAATTGCATATCCCGTAGACATTCTTCCTTTGATAAAGTAATCATTTCCAAAATACCGAACCTTATCAAACTTTCTAAAACCACAAATCTTATCTGTAACAATAGGTTGTTCAGAACGAATACCTTTAGTCTTTTGAAAATCACCATCAGAAACACATTTCTTTTTGTAAAGATTACTCTTTACATTAAAAGCATTTCCTTGTGTTGCGATAGTACAGGCATCATAATAATGTTCTTTGTCTACACCTAAATGCAAACGATTCGCTTTTGTTACATATCCAAAAGTTTCAATAGCATTTGGATAGAATCTGAAAAGCTGCTTACGGATAGAATTCATCTGTGTAGCATATTTAAGATTGCCCTTAACTTTACCACTCAATTTGGGGTTGATCTTTCCACTATGCAAGTCTTTATGGCAAGTATGACATAAAGTAAGTAAATTACTTTCTTCATCAGAGCCACCTTGACTGCGAAATACAATATGATGGACTTCTAATTTGCTATCCTTATGCTTGCCTTTACAACATTGACAAGTATAGTTATCTCTATTAAGCACCATTGCTTTGGTATTTTCAAATCCATAATTAGCACCTTTTTGGTATCCCCATGGTCTCACTTTTGGGTTGGCAAGACTTGGATTTTTCATAAGTTGCATATCAAACTGACCTGTTTCAAATACCATTTCTGTAACGGGAAGAATAGACTGAATGTATTCTATTTCCCTTACATGGCTGTGAAGTTTGCTCTGCATTGTAGGACTAAATCTGTCTTTTTTGATAGAACTTGCACGATTTAACCATCTTGCTTTTCTATAACGAGTTTTACGATTTCGTCTATTTCTGCGATACTTTGCTCTTTGTGTCATTTTGTCAGTAATGTCGTTTCTTACAACAACTTCTGACATATAGACAATATCTCCATTGTCTTTACTTACAGCAGTGCCAATAGTTCCGCTTCCAGTATCTACACCAAGAGTTAAGCCTTGAGTGTAATTTGTTGTTTCGTAAGTCAATTTAATTGTAAATGGCTCACGCTTCTTAACTTTTGCTTTGCCTTGCTTAAGTAATAATCTTGCAATTGGATTACTACATGGCATTAGTGGTTTACCATCTTGTGAAATCACATAAACCATAAATAAGTTCCTCCTTATAAATACTCTACCAAATGGTAGGTGATGCGTACTTTGCTGTACTGTTACCATGCAACTGTTCCGACTTCAACTCGACAATGATATAAAGGCTTTTTCGCATACATATCACAAGGCTGTTCTTACTCTGACCTAACTTAAATATGTACGATAGAGCGACGATCTGTTGCGTCAACCGAGGGTATCATGACCTAAATATCGTAGCATCCATTTCTGAATGCTTAGTCTGGTGAACCATTTGACAGAAGCCCACTACCTTTAGGTGGTGGGTAGTTCACTTTTCATCCATCCTTCATAAATATCGCTGCCTCCATAAACTAATGTCATAACAAACGGAGAGATACTCTCCCATGCACTTTCGCAAAATCCTTCTGGTCGTTTCCATCCTTCTGTGATAAATACTTGTCCTTCTTCTATATCGCAGGCATGCTGGATCGGATTTTCATACTTTTCCAATAGATCTTTATATTCTGTTTTCCGTACTGCGGTAATTTTACATCGTTTCATTGATTTCTTCCTTTCATTTTCTCCATATACAACAAAAACCCCACGTAAAAACGTGAGGTTTAAGAATGGACTAGGCGGGAATCGAACCCGCGTCCAAAAGCCAATTCACATGAGGCTCTCCCATTACAGTCAGTCTTCTTTCATTCCCTCTACCGTGCTCCGACTAACAGGATCACAGCTTCAGTAGCTTCATCAATACTTTAACCGGCACAAAGCTTGACCGGTCAAGGGTCCTGCATGTTTGAAGCCAGAATTCCAGACTACAGGTGATCTAGAGCTGACTGCTGCAAACTAGGCAGCGTACGCTAATTTATTATCTGCGTTTATATTTAAGTTTGTACCGTAAGGTGGTCCCTCCCAATGGCTCCTCAAGCTTCATAACCCCTGTCGAAACCTTTACTAGCCCGGAATTAATAAGCTTGGTTCGAGACTGAGAGCCTTCCCAGTCTCGAAATTATATTATATAGTCTCTTATATAGGATGTCAAGTCTTTTTGTATAACTTCTTATACAATCTTTAATCTTCCTTGAAATTATCCAAAGTTTCTTACTTTGAAGTCTCTCTGTGCTTCTCTTAACTGATCTCTCTTTGAGATATCTTGTCGTTTGTCGTAGAGTTTCTTACCTTTGCATAATCCAATCTGAACTTTCACCAAACTTCCACTAAAGTATACTTTTAATGGAATCAATGTATATCCCTTCTGATTGATCTGTCCAATCATCTTGGAAATCTCAGATTTATGCAATAATAGTTTTCTTGTACGAAGTGGATCTTTGTTGAAGATATTTCCTTTTTCATAAGGGCTGATATGCATCTGATGAATGAACACTTCCCCATTATCAATATCAACAAAGGATTCTTTGATGCTGCAGTGTCCTTGTCTTAAAGATTTTACTTCAGTTCCATGAAGTACGATCCCTGCTTCAAAACTGTCTTCTACAAAATAATCATGTCTTGCTTTTTTATTATTTGCTATGAGTTTAATTCCATCCGTCTTCGCTTTGCTCATAATCATCATCCTCCACTAACTCAAAATCAATATTCTTAAGCATCATATCCACATCTTTGACACGGATTTTCGCCTTCTCTCCTAATTTAAATGTTCTTCCAGTTCTTTCTCCTACCATGGAATAGGTCTTCTCATCATAGTAATAATAGTCTCCCGGAAGAATCGATACATGAACCATTCCTTCGATCGTATTTGGAAGTTCCACATAGATTCCCCAGTTTGTCACACCGGAAATGATTCCTTCATGTACTTCTCCGATTCTTCTTCTCATGTATTCCGCTTTCTTAAGCTTACATACTTCTCTCTCGACTTCTTCTGCACGGCGTTCCATCTTAGATGACTGTTCTGCTACTTTTGGCAGAATTGCATCGTAATGACTGAATCGTCTTGTTGTAAATTTATTATGCAGCGTTTCCTTGATAATCCTATGAATCTGAAGATCTGGATATCTTCGGATCGGTGATGTAAAATGGCAGTAATATCTTGTGGACAATCCAAAATGCATAGAGCTGTATGCAGAATATTTTGCCTGTTTCATGGATCTTAATGTCAAACGGCTGATCAATGGTTCTTCTGGTGTTCCTTCGATCTTTGTCAGTAACTTCTGTACTTCCTTTGGATGAATCTCATCATGACTGCTCTTTAAGTAAATTCCAAAGTTTTGTAAAAATACCTGTAACTTATCAATCTTCTCATGATCTGGAATCTCATGGATTCGATACAAAAACGGAATCTCTCTCCAGTAAAATTCTTCCGCGATCGTTTCATTGGCACACAGCATAAAATCTTCTATGATCTTTGTTGCTGCATTTCTTACCTGTGGATAAACATCAACTGGCCGGCCTTTTTCATCCAAAATGATCTTAGATTCTGGGAAGTCAAAGTCAATGCTTCCTCTTTCATGACGATGATGTCTTAAAATGTCGGATAATTCTTTCATTAGCTCAAACATTTCTACGAAGTCTTCGTATTTCTTTCGTTCTTCATGGTCTCCATCAAGAATCTTTGCTACCGATGTGTAAGTCATTCGATGATCAACATTGATCAATGTCTCTGCGATCTGATGATCTACAACCTTTCCACTTGAATCAACTTCCATGATACAACTTAATGCCAGTCTGTCGCATCCCTGATTTAAGGAACAGATTCCATTCGATAATTGATGTGGAAGCATCGGAATCACACGGTCTACAAGATATACACTTGTTCCTCGTTTTAACGCTTCTTTATCTAATGGAGAGTACTCTGTTACATATTCGGATACATCCGCGATATGTACTCCAAGTAAATAATTCTTTCCCTTTCTTGATAATGTGATCGCATCATCTAAGTCTTTGGCATCTTCCCCATCGATCGTTACCATCGGCCAGTCTCTGATGTCCATACGGTCTTTGTAATCAGATGCTTTGATCTCAGATGGAATCGTATCAACCTGCTGCTTGACATCATCCTCAAACTGGGTTGGAATTCCATAGGCTTTCACAATAGATAAAATATCAACTCTTGGATCATCTTTATGTCCGAGAACTTCTATGATCTTTCCTTCTGGACTTCTTCTGACATCTCCATAATCCGTGATCTCTACCATCACTTTAAACCCACTAGTAAGATTCTTACACTGGGATTTTGACACAAAAATGTCGCTGTCAAATCTTAAATTATCTGGAATCACAAATCCAAAGTTTTGGTTTTTCTGAAGAGTTCCGACCACTGTCTTGATTCCTCTCTCTAAAATCTTGATGATCTTTCCTTCTTTTCTTCTTCCAGAGGTTGGGTGATCATCCAATACCTGCATCAAAACAGTATCTTCATGAAAGGCTCCATTCATGTTCTTCTCATGAATATAATAATCATCGTCTTCCCCTTCAACGGTCACAAATCCAAAGCCTTTGCTTGTACAGCTAAATGTTCCTTTGACTGTCTTCACACTTGGCGGCATGTATTTTCCGCGTTTACTTACTTCAATCGATCCTTCTTCTACCAGTTCATTCAAAATCTCAACAAACTCATCACGATCTTCCGGAGCTACCTGCATCAAGTATCCAATTTCTCTTTGTTTCATTGGCTGGTAATATGGATCGTTGATCAACGCTTTAATTTTCTTCTTTCTGTTAAATCGTTTATCTGTCATTACGTTCTCCTGTATATTTAAATCTTCTTAATCTTTTTATGGAAATTCTCTTCGACATAAAAAGCACCTCTTAAAACAAGTTTAAGAAGTGCTTATCTTTTCTCTAAATAAATCTTGAGCAAAGGATTGCTGCTGTTACGAAAAATACGATCGTAAAGAATGTTGTCACTTTGATCAGTGTTCCTTCCTTAGAACGCCCTTTGTTCTTGCTCCAGTATGTTCCGCTATCTGCTGCACCGGTTAAAGAACCTAATCCCGCCTCTTTTCCTTCTTGCATTAATACTAATATGATTAATAAAATTGATGCTATAATAAAAATTACAGTTAATGCTGTTTTCACGATATGCCTCCTAATATATTTCCATTCACTGTGGTTCATTCTAACATATACATATCAAACTTGCAAGGAAAACAACAATACTTTGCATAATTTTTACATTTTTATCCTTTTACCAGCCATATTTTGATAAGCTTCCAAGCTCTTCTTCAATACGTAATAAACGATTGTATTTTGCAGTACGATCAGATCTGCATGGTGCTCCTGTTTTGATCAGTCCTGCATTCGTTGCAACTGCAATATCTGCGATCGTCGTATCTTCGCTTTCCCCTGATCTATGAGAAATGATTGTTTTGTAGTCTGATTTTGCAGCTGTCTCAATGGCATCTAATGTCTCTGTCAATGTTCCAATCTGATTTGGCTTGATCAAAATACTGTTTGCAATATTTTCCTTAATTCCTTCTCTTAGCCGTGCAACATTTGTTACAAATAAATCATCTCCAACTAGCAGGATCTTCTCTCCAAGACGGTAGGTCAATACTTTCCAACCTGGCATATCTTCTTCATTTAATCCATCTTCAATGGAAAAGATTGGATAATCTTCGACAAGCTTTTCATAATACTGCACCATTTCTTCAGAATTTCTTCTTACTTCCTTGCCTGCCATCCTGCTTTCTCCCATAAAATGATAAACTTTCTCATCTTCATTATAGATTTCTGATGCAGCACAATCCATAGCGATTGCTATTTCTTCTTTTGTTTTATATCCTGCCTGTTCAATTGCCTGCACCAAAAGATCTAATGCCTGTTCTGAGCTTTCCAGATTCGGGGCGAAACCTCCTTCATCTCCAACACCTGTATTTAAATGATTTCTCCTCAAAATGTATTTTAATGTATGATAAACATCAGTTCCCATCATCAAAGCATCTTTGAAAGAGTCTGCACCAACTGGTGCAATCATAAATTCCTGAAAATCAACGGTATTATCTGCGTGTTTTCCTCCATTTAATATGTTCATCATTGGTATCGGAAGTTTGGATGCAAAGCTGCCTCCAAGATACTGGTATAACGGTAAACCTAGTCCACAAGCGGCTGCCTTAGCAGTTGCAAGTGATGCTCCAAGGATTGCGTTTGCCCCAAATCTTTCTTTGTTTGGGGTTCCATCTGCTTCTAACATGATCTGATCGATTTCAATCTGATTGAGTGCATTTTTGCCAATCAAGCGGTCTGCAATCTTGTGATTCACATGATTAACAGCTGTTTCAACACCTAATCCACGGTATCTTTTTTCGCGGTCTCTTAACTCTAACGCCTCATATTTTCCTGTGGAAGCACCAGAAGGGACAATCGCTCTTCCCAAGGCTCCATTTTCTAAAAGTACATCGACTTCTACCGTTGGATTTCCTCTGGAATCTAAAACTTCCCTTCCGATAACATTTTCAATGCATAAACGATTTTTCAATTTTTGTCACATCCTTCTTTATGAAAATAATAGTGGTATTATTTCCTGATTGATGTGATTTTATACGATAGATCACAAATATCCTATTGACTTATCATTTTAACAGATGTAGTATTCTCTTTGACATAATAATTATATCTACATAATCACAAGGGTAGGTGAACAAACTTGACCTCTAAAACACATTATAAGTATTTAATCATCAGTATTCTTTGTTGGATTTTATTTATTACTGCTATTTTCCCAACATTTCATTCTCCTCTTGAAAGGGGACTACAAGCAGTGCTTTATGTAGTTCTTGCATACCAGGGTTGGAAAAATTTTAAGAAATTCAGAAAACATTATGCTGATTGATTTTTAAACTAAATACTGTTGTAACATATGGAAAAGATTGAACATCATTCTTCTTCGTGTTACAACAGCATTTTTCTTTTACTTATATAATATTCATATTTTACATGTCACTGATATCGATTAAATATACTTCTTTCCCATTCTGTACTAACATCTTTTTCTCTTTTCCTGCCAGATACATTTGCGTATCATCCCTATATTTCTTCGGTAATGTAAATTTCTTATATGTCTTATTTCTCAAATTGCATAAATAATCATTTCCTTGCTCATCGTCAAACAAAACATAATCTCCAGCATCATCAATAATATGTACTGTTTTGACATCTGGAATATCAATGGATGTTTCATATGCCAGATGTTTTAAATGTAACTTTCCTTTCTTTTCTTTGTATACATACCATTCGTTGTTTGAATATTGTTCTTTTTGGGAACGATCATCCCATTGTTTTGTTATTTTGGCTGTTTTTAATTCAATCTTGTTCCAGACATTATATTCAGAATTTTTTGTCATGATCGGATCTCCCATTGCTATAATCTGGTCTTTTCCAATAAAACAGATTTCCTCATTATGTGCATATCCATTGATTCCTGGCTGTTTGATCTCTCTTTTTGTTTTCAGATTCAATGCAGTCCAATATCCTTCACTTCTGTAATTTAACAAAATCCATTCCCCATCTGGCGACATCTCCATATTACAGATTTTTGTGTCATCTGTGATCTTTGTTACTTCCCCTGTCTTGAGATTTAATTTTGCAATACATTCTTTTTGTACGATATCATCTTTCTTGTTTACATGATATAAAGAAACATAAATCATATCTTTGTTCCATACTTTCCAGAAAACATCACTGATATTTCCTTTCATATTGTATACATAAATTTCTCCACGAATCACAGCGTATTGAAATGAAAATTTCCTTCCATTATAAATTCCATGGAACCATTTTTTCTCTGGTTTTAATTCTTTTAAATGATTTCCTTCGATTGTATACACTTTGTCTGTCACTTCGATATCGTATTTTCCTTCGTAATGATACTGACAGATAAAGCTTTGATTATGTCCTTGTTTGATTTCCATGTTATCTTTTAGCATAACCTTTTGATTTTTCTTATGATCGCTGACATCTTTGGTTTCTGTCACTTTATGTATGGTCTGTCGCATAAATGTCTTTTGAATCCATTGTCGAAATGTCTTGGATGTCGCTGCTGCCACGGTAACACTTATTCCTAAAGTCAGAAAACAGATCAATGTGATCGTTGCTGCTTTAACCATTGGAGTCATTTGCTTAAATTGTTGTTTATGATTTTGACCCTTTCTCTTTTGCATATCTTCCAATGTTTCCACCAAATATTTGTCATCCACTGCATCGATTGCCTGAAATAATGTTTTTCCCTCATCCTTATTGCATTTCATATCTCAAATCCCTCCTTCTTTAGATATTCTTTTAGCTCTTTTCTGATTCTTAACAGTTTCACTGACATATTCTTTGGAGTTGTTTTATAATCCCGTGCCATTTCTGTGACTGATTGCAAAAACCAATATCTTCTTAGAAATAAAATTCTTTTTTCTTTTGGCAGTTCATCAATGAACTTTGCAATGATCCATTTTAACTCTCGTAATTCAATCTGACTTTCTACATTTTGTCCTTTGCTGATGCATTCTTCTAATTCTTCCAGTGAAAGATCATACTGGCTGTTTCTCTTTTTTGCATGATGATATTCATAGCGTTTGAGTGATAGATTTTTTATGATCCTGCAGATATACGCTTTGAATGGATTCGGTTTCTTGGGCGGTATCTTATTCCACAAGGTAAGCCATGTATCACTGACACATTCCTCACTGTCTCTCATATCGTTTAAGATTCCCATGGAAATGCTTGTACATAATCGTCCGTATTTTTTATCTGTTTCGTGAATTGCTCTTTCTTCACGATTTATATATAGATCTATGATCTTTTGATCTTCCATATCCTTGCCCTTCCTTTGTTTATTTTGATGATCATCTGGTTATATATACGGAATTATTATATGATACTACATAGAAATTTTAATTTGCTGGTTTGATGACGGAAATTATTGGTGGAATATTATAAAAAGGGTTATCTGTCTGCGACGTGCTCTCGCTCGACTCACACGCAGCTGTACTAAGCTCCTGAATGGTCTAACGACCATCCACTCACTAAGTGCAGGCGTGTTCCTATGGTCTCAGACAGATAACCCTTTTTATAATATTCAAATAATTTACGTAATCGAAACCACTACCGAATGTGCATGGAGAATGATATTGGATGTAAATTAATTTTTTCAAGACAGAAGATAAGTGTTTATTATATTCCCAAACATCTCGATAAATCGGTGCTTATGCATCTCTTTAAATTCCCGTTTACGAATACAAAAATTGTTAATCAATATCATATAACATACACACTGTATAGTGGTTTGAATCACGTAAATTATTTGAATATTATAAAAAGAGATCATGTGTCAGCAACCGTACGGACACGTCTGCACTTAGTGAGTGGATGGTCGTTAGACCATTCAGAAGCTTAGTACAGTTACGTGGGAGTCCGAACGCGAGTGGGTTGCAGACACATGATCTCTTTTTATAATATTCCACCAATAATTTCCGTTCTTCAAATCACAATTTCATTGCACGTATAGAGTTTATTACGCATAGCATTGCAACTCCGCTATCTGCGAACACAGCCATCCACATATTTGCGAATCCAAGCAGTCCAAGGATCATTACTAATGCCTTGATCGCCAATGTAAATACAACATTCTGCCAAGCAATCTTACAAGCTTTTTTGCCGATAGAGATTGCCTGTGGAATTGCTTCAACGTTTGAGGTCATGAATACAACATCTGCTGCTTCGATTGCAGCATCAGCACCGCTTCCCATGGCAGCACCGCAATCAGCACCAGCTAATACAGGGGCATCGTTGATACCGTCACCAACAAACATAACAGCTCCATGTTTGCTTCTCTGTTCCTGAAGTTTGGCAAGTTTTTCATCAGGAAGAAGTCTTGAGTAAACTTCGTCAATTCCAGTTTCTTTTGCAATCGCATTTGCAGTTGTTTCGGAATCTCCAGTTAACATAACCGTGTGAAGATTCTGTGCTTTTAAGGAAGCAATGGCGGATTTCGCATCGTCTTTTAATGTATCTGCAATAACGATTGCACCAATTAACACACCATCTTTTGCAAGAAAAACTTCAGTTCCATAAGAAGTTGTTTTTGGATAGTCTCCAGTTACATGATACTGAGCCATCAATTTTTTATTGCCAGCTAAGATTTCTGAGTTATCAATTGTGATAACAGAACCATGTCCAGCGATTTCTTTTGCGTTTTCAGGTGTTTTATAAGTTACATTTTCATCTTTGGCAGCTTCCATGATACTCTTTCCGATTGGATGAGTAGAAGATTCTTCGCAGGAAGCAGCAAGTGATAATATTTCATGTCTGGTTGCATTTCCGAGAGGGATCACATCCTGAACTTTGAAGTTTCCTTTTGTGATCGTTCCAGTCTTATCCATGACAACAGAAGTAATATCTTTTAATGTTTCAAGTGCAGCTCCGCCTTTAAATAAGATACCGATCTTAGATCCAGCCCCGATTCCAGAGAAGAATGCAAGAGGTACACTTAATACAAGGGCACAAGGACAGCTGATTACAAGGAAAGTTAAAGCTGTGTATATCCAGTGTGTCCAGTTTCCTGTCACTAAAGAAGGAATGATCGCAGTTGCAAGGGCAAGAAGTACGACAAATGGAGTATATACACGAGAAAAACGTGTGATAAAACGATCCATCTTTGGTTTGCTTGCGGCTGCATTTTCTACGGAATCCATGATTCTTGTGACCATAGATTCTTCCAGTACTTTTTCTACCTTGATCTTGATAACACCAGAAGTATTTAAACATCCAGAAGTTACATCTGTTCCGACAGAGGCAGAAACAGGAATGGGTTCTCCGGTAACAGGAGAAGTATCGATCATCGTTTCCCCATCTGTGATGATACCATCTAATGGAATACGGTCACCAGGACGTACTAATAAGATATCTCCGATTTCAGCTTCTTCGGCATCAATTACAGTGACATCTCCATGATCATCAACAAGGTTGACAACTTCAGGTCGCATATCAATGACATCCATGATCTGGGAACGGCTTCGTTCCACAGCTTTTTCTTCAAATAATTCACCAATACGATAAAACATCATAACACCGACCGCTTCCGCAAATTCTCCGACGCCGAAAGCACCGATCGTTGCGATACTCATTAAGAAGTTTTCATCAAAAACCTGACCTTTAGAGATGTTTTTAAGAGCGGTCCAGACGATCTTAATTCCTAAGATTAAATATGCAAGGATAAAACATACCATACTGTATACAGGCTTGGAAGATTCCAATGCTTTTCCGGCAATAAATAAAACGATACCAGCACCAAGTTCCCAGAATTCTCTGTTATCTTCAGAATTCTCTTTGGCTTTTTTCGCTTCTTTTTGTGCACGGACAGTATTTTCACGGACAACGACTTTGACATCTGGTTCGATAGAAGTACAAATATCTTGAATCTGAGGCAATAATGTTTTGGCATCATCAGACCATACACGTAACTGCTTTGTTGCAAATGTCAGATTGACGGCTTCAACACCGGGAAGATGAGAAATCTGTTCTTCCATTTTACCTGCACAATGAGCACAGCCTAATTTCTCGACAATAAATACGGTTGCCTGACCATTTCCTTCACGATTTGCAGCAGCTGCAATTGATTCATCATCGTCATCATCACAGCAGCCACAATCGCAGTGGTCATCATGATGGTGATGATGTTTGTGGTGTTCATGTTCTTCATGATCGTGTTCACACCCGCAGTCGCAGTGGTCATCATGATGGTGATGATGTTCGAGGTGCTCATGTTCATTATGGTTGTGATCACATCCACAGTCACAGTGTTCATCGTGATGGTGATGATGTTCATGACTTTCATGAGAATCTTCTTCTACATGTTTTCTCCGTTTAGATGATTTTTTCGTAACTTCCGTCACAATAACATCCGGTTCAATATCCGTACAAATCTTTTGAATCTCAGGAAGCAGATCTTCACGAGAAGTTTCAACATACATTTTTTTCATAGGAAATGAAAGATTTACACTTTCAACATCAGGAAGTTTCCCGATTTTTTCTTCCATTTTACCTGCACAATGAGCACAGCCAAGATTCTCAAACTCATAAGTCTTCTTCATAAATACCCCTCCTTTCAAATACAGTCTTTAACAGATCAGATACAAGCTCTCCGTCAGCAGTGTCTGCGATCGTATAATGAACTTCTTTCCCAATTCGTCTGCTTGTGATCACACCTAATTGCTTCAAAGAGCGAAGATGATGAGACACTGCTGGTGGGCTCATCTCAATCGCTTCTGCGATATTTCTAACACAGACTTCACGGTGGTATAAAAGATACAAAATACGAAGTCTGGTACTGTCACTTAACAGACCAAATAAACTGGCAGTTTCAATCGCAAATTCTTCTGGTGGAAGAACATGTTTTAATTCTGTAACATCACATCCATGACCATGAATATCAATGGAAGCAATATTATATTTCTCCGTTTTATCCATAGAAATCTCCTTTTTGTAAGATTAAATGATTGCTTAATTGTTTATGTTTTAAATATAATACTTTTAAATATTGATGTCAACAGAAATGAGAAAAATAGTCAATAGAAGTATTGTTTGGTGTAATCTTGGAATTATACGTAATAGTTTTTCCTAACTAGAAATTAAAAAAATATAGGATAATCAAAAAAAATATGATATACTAAAAACTACTTATACGAATTTATTAGATCAAAAAATCACATTTCGATAAAAGCAAAGATAAACAAAAACAGAAAAGGAAGTGTATCATGGAAGAGTTAAAGAACATCAAAGTAGCCCTCCTTGGTTCTGGAACTGTCGGAACAGGAGTATACAAACTGATCGAACGCCAGAGAGAAGAATTACCTCACAAAGTTGGTGCAGGTCTGACTGTCAGCAAAGTTCTAGTTAGAGACAAGAACAAGAAGAGAGAAGGAATTGACCCTTCTGTATTAACTGACCAGTGGGAAGATATTATCACAGATGATGAGATTCAGATCGTAGTAGAAGTTATGGGGGGAATCGAACCAGCCCGTACTTATATTACAGAAGCTCTTCAGGCAGGTAAGAATGTTGTCACAGCGAACAAAGACTTAATGGCAGTGCATGGTGGTGAATTATTAGATATCGCTTCCCATAATGGATGTGACTTATTATTTGAAGCATCTGTTGCAGGTGGAATTCCAATTATCCGTCCATTAAAACAGTGTCTGGCAGGAAACTATATTTCAGAAGCAATGGGGATTGTCAATGGAACAACAAACTTCATTCTGACAAAGATGACACACGAAGGAATGGAATTTGATGAAGCTTTGGCACTCGCAACAGAATTAGGATATGCAGAAGCAGATCCAACAGCTGATATCGAAGGATATGATGCAGGACGTAAGATGGCGATCATGGCATCCATTGCGTTTAACTCTAGAGTCACATTTGATGATGTATACACAGAAGGAATCACAAATATCACAGCAAAAGATATCAAATATGCAGAAGCAATGGGATGTACGATCAAATTGTTAGGGGTAGCAAAGAACACAGAATCTGGAATTGAAGTACGTGTTCATCCAATGCTGATTCCAAGTGATCATCCATTGGCAACTGTCAATGATTCATTTAACGCAGTTTTTGTACATGGAGATGCAGTTGACGATGCAATGTTCTATGGAAGAGGAGCAGGAGAATTCCCAACAGCAAGTGCAGTTATGGGAGATATCATTGATGTCGCACGTAATATTCAGTTCTATTGCACAGGAAGAATCCATTGTACATGCTACAAAGACCTTCCAATCAAGAAGATCACAGAGATTGAAAGCAAATATTTCATGAGATTGTTAGTTGATGACAAACCAGGAGTTCTTGCTCGAATCGCAGATACATTAGGAAAGAATGAAGTAAGTATCGCACAGGTGATTCAGAAGAACAAGGTTAATGATATGGCAGAATTAGTTGTTATCACGGATCTTGTACTGGAGCAGAACTTTGCAGATGCTTTGGTTGAGATTAAGGGAATGGAACATACTCGTGAGATTTCTACAGTAATCAGAGTGTATTAAATTTTAATTGTAGTTGGCCAACTGTAGATTTTGAGTATATGATAAAAAATAAATAAACGATCGGAAGAGCAGCTAGAGAATTTTCCTCACGTTTTTTACAAATCGCTGATTCGCCGGCTTTCCTTGCGTAACTCGCCTTCAAGGGTATTGAAAACAGGACTCTTTGAGGCTCAAACAACGCACCAAGCCGGCTGCGAATCTTAAAAAAACGTGGCAAAATTCTAATGCTGCTCTTCCGATCGTTTATTTATTTTTTATCATATACCAGAAGTCTAGAGTGTGGACAATTTAAGATTGAAAAATTCAAGAGGGTGTGTATGGAGGACTACTATAGTAGTAAATTTCAATTCCATGTGATAGAATTAAGTAAAATAGAAACAACAAAAGGAAAAGAAAGCAAGAACTTTACCGATGGCGAGATTAATTTCAGCTAGTACTTGGGAAGAAGTCAGAGAAGAATCTGAAGGAAATCATTACATGGAAAAGGCGAGGGATGAGATGATTAAGATGAGCAGGGATGAAAGTGAAAGATAATCTTCTGTTAGCGAATACAAAAATGATTAGCCAATACCGTTAAACATACACACAGTGTAGTGGTTTGAATAACGTAAATTATTTGAATATTATAAAAAGAAATCATGTGTTGGCAACCGTACGGACACATGATTTCTTTTTATAATATTCCACCAATAATTTCCGTCATCAAACTACAAATCACAATATATGATTCCGTATGATCAACCGAATTGACTGATACAAATAAGGCTTCAATTCATCAACCGAAACAGGCTCCCCAGTCAAAATAACATTATAGCAAGATCCAGCGACCATCTCGATAATCATATAGATCATAACTTCCGGATGATCAAATTCATGACCAGAATTATTCAAAAGATCCATATAGATATCATAAATATTTCTCTGGGCATCATCGATCGGTTCCACCAAGGAATTTTTAAACATTCCCCAGCTTAGATGCTTTGAGATCAGTTTTAACAGAGTCGGATTAGCATTTAATGCTCCGATGACTTGGTCAACGATAAAGATCAGTTGGTCTTCAAAATGATCAATGGATTGTTTTTGAAGTTCCTGATAGGCGTGTTTAAATACTTCTGCAGATTTTTTGGCAATCAATTTATATCGGATGTCTAATTTATCTTTAAAATACAAATAAAAAGTACCCTTAGCAACGCCAGCTTCATTTACGATATCGGAGATGGAGGTCTTCTGGAATCCCTTTTCTGTAAACAGTTGGTATGCCGTATTCAAAAGGGCATCTTGTTTCTTTTTCTTATTTAATTCGACCTTTTTCATAGTAATTTCTCCTTTCATCTTCTTTAGTATAACGAAAAAATGACCAAAAGTCAAAAACTTTTAAGAAGTTTATTGACTTTTGGTCATTTTTGGTGTATACCATTATATAGATTAAAAAATGACTATTCGTCATAAATGTAAATGGGAGGATGCTATGATACAATTTGCAAAGAAATTAGTACATCATCGAAAATTCATCGTCTTCCTGGCTTTCATTTTATTGATTCCATCAACCATTGGAATCGTGAAGACAAGGATCAATTATGACATCTTAAGTTACCTTCCAGACTCTTTGGAGACGGTGAAGGGGCAGGATATCATGGTAGATCAGTTTGGAGCCGGAGCCTATTCGATGATCATTGTCGAAGATATGAATCTTCATGACGTACAGAAATTAAAACAGAAACTAGAGAAAGTCAATCACGTTGATAAGATCATCTGGTATGATGACATCGCTGATCTAAGCGTTCCCAAAGAGATGCTTCCTGAGAAAGTAAGGAAAGTTTTCTTTAATAAGAACGCAACAATGATGATCGCAATGTTTAAAGAAACGACATCATCTGATAACACGATGGAAGCAGTCACACAGATGCGTAAGATTGTTGGAAAACAGTGTTTTATCAGTGGTATGTCAGGGGTAGTTACCGATATTAAGAACCTGGTTATGCAAGAGATTCCTATCTACGTAACGATCGCGGCAGTACTTTCTTTGATCGTATTATTTGCCACAATGGAATCCTTTGCCGTTGCCTTTTTATTCCTGTTAAGTATCGGAATGGCAATTCTTTATAACCTGGGAACGAATATTTTCTTAAGCGATGTGTCCTATCTTACAATGGCATTGACTGCGATCTTGCAGTTAGGAGTTACGATGGATTATTCGATTTTCCTTCTGCATAGTTATGAGAGTAATAAGATCAGATTTGAAGGTGACAAAGAACGTGCGATGGCACATGCGATTTCGAATACATTTAAGTCCATCACAGGAAGTTCCGTTACAACGGTTGCTGGATTCGCAGCACTGTGCTTTATGACATTTGCATTAGGAGCCAACTTAGGTATCGTTATGGCAAAAGGTGTTATTATCGGAGTTATCTGTTGTGTAACAGTTTTGCCATCATTGATCCTGATCTGTGATAAATTGATCGAGAAGACAAGACATCGTTCACTGATGCCAGATCTTACGAATGTATCACACTTTATCACAAAACATTATAAAACAACGATCGTAGTATTTTTGATTTTGCTGTTCCCGGCAATTTATGGAAATAATCATACAGAGATTTACTATAATATTGACAAATCACTTCCACAAAGCTTACCGAGTAATGTGGCGAATAAGAAATTAAGTGACGAATTTGGAATGAGTAACATCCATATGGTCATGATCAAGAACGGCATGAGTCAGAAGGAATTAAGCAACATGCAGAAAGAGATCGATAAAGTCGACGGAGTTGAATGGTGTCTCGGAATGAACTCCGTGATCGGTTCTAGTATTCCATCCGATATGATTCCTTCTTCCATGAAAGAAATGTTGCAAAGTGATGAGTATGAGATGCAGTTTATCTGTTCAAATTACAAATCAGCAACCGAGAAAGTAAATAAACAGATCAACGAGATCAACAACATTGTGAAGAAATACAGTCCAGGTTCTATGGTCATTGGAGAAGCACCATTGATGAATGACTTGGAGACAGTAACCAATGTTGACCTTAGAAATGTAAATATCGCGTCGATCGCGGCAATCTTTGTGATCATTTTAATTGTATTTAAATCCATTTCCTTACCGGTGATCCTGGTAGCCGTGATCGAATTTGCAATCTGTGTCAATATGGCAGTTCCATATTACACGGGATTATCACTGCCGTTTGTTGCAAGTATCGTTATCGGAACGATTCAGTTAGGTGCAACCGTTGACTACGCGATCCTGATGACAAGCCGTTATCAGAAAGAGCGTATAAATGGCAAGAAGAAAATGGAAGCGATCCGTATTGCACATGAAACATCCATGCAGTCTATCATTACAAGTGGATTAAGTTTCTTCGCAGCAACGATCGGTATTGCGATTTACTCAAATATTGATATGATCAGTGCGATCTGTACCTTACTTGCACGAGGAGCTGTGATCAGTACCGTTGCCGTAATCTTTATTCTGCCGGCAATGTTTATGATATTTGATAAATTGATCTGTAAAACAACCCTCAAGATGGGTCATTTAGAATAGGAGAGCGATTGTTATGAGAAAAAGAAGATTATCGAAAGCATTAGCAATGTTTCTCGCTGCAGCTCTTACAATTCCGGCAGCAGTACCGGTAGCAGCCAGCGAGTCCACTGCAGATAAAGAAGAAACCGTATACGTAAAAACGGATGCGAATGGAGAAGAGAAAACAGTTATTGTCAGTGACTGGTTAAAGAATTTCTCAGGTGAAGCAAAGATCAAAGATGCTACAGACCTGACAGACGTTGAGAATGTTAAAGGGAATGAGACATATAAACGAGGAAAAAAGGACAGTATTACATGGAATGCCAATGGAAAAGATATTTACTATCAGGGAACAAGTGATAAAAATCTTCCAGTATCTATGAAAGTCACATACTATCTGGATGGAAAAGAAATTTCACCAAAGAAACTTGTTGGTAAATCAGGAAAAGTAAAGATTCGTTATGAATATGAAAATCATTCCGCAGTAACCAAAACGATCAATGGAAAACAGACAACAGTCTATACACCATTTACAATGATCACAGCAGCGATCTTAAATACAGATAACTTCTCTAATGTCAAAGCAACAAACGGAAAAGTTATCTCCGATGGTAACAAACATATCGTTATTGGAGTTGCAATGCCAGGATTAGCAGACAGCTTAAACCTTAAGAATACAAGTATTGGGTCAAACTTCGATATTCCAGAAGATTTCGAGATCACAGCTGATGTAGAAGACTTTCAGATGACAGTCACAGCGACAGTTGCGAATTCCGATACATTATCAGAGTTCGGTTTAGATGATGCAGGAGATTTAAGTGAATTAACAGATTCCTTAAAGGACCTTGAAAATGCGACAGATAAGTTATGTGATGGTTCTGGAGATTTAGTAAAGGGAATTGAAAAATTAGTCACAGCCTCTGGAAAATTAAAATCAGGAACAAAACAGATTGCAGTCAGTTCTAAACAGTTAGCAACAGGACTTGACAAACTGGTCAATGGATCTACAACATTAAAGAATGGAACCAGTCAGTTAGCGAAAGGAACCAGTGCTTTACCATCATCTACAGAGAAGTTAGATAATGGAGTGAGACAGATTCTCAAAGAACTGCGGAATAGTACACCAAGCGAAAGTGATCAGGCAAAATTACAGTCTAACTTACAGAGTGCACAGACAGGAATCACAAAAGAATTAATGAATATTAAGACACAGACAGAAAGTGTTGGTGTGTCAGCGAAGACGTTAGGCGCATTAGCAGAGTCTATTGGAGTATCAGCAGCAGATGTTGGAAATCAGGCAGGAGCAATTGGAGAATTTATCAAGAATAATGATAGTTCTCTTACAGATGAGCAGAAAGCACAGCTTACAACGATTGCAGGTTCTTTAAAGACAGATGCAGGAAACTTAGGTGGTTATGCACAATCCGTAGGAGGTCAGGCAAAGAATTTAGGAAACTACGCAGGATCTATCGGAACAAGCTTGCAAGAAACACAGACAGACCTTCAGATCGTATCAGGATGTTTAACCCAGATTCAGAATCTGCTAACAAAGACATCTACAGCACAGTTAGAAGCTGCATTAAAACAGATCGCAGAAGGAACTGGGCAGTTAAAGACATCATCTAAGACACTGGCATCTTCCATCAAGAAGTTGGATGAAGGAGCCAAAACATTAAACAGTGGAACAAAAACAGCAGCAAATGGAGCGAAGAAGTTAAGCAAAGGTGCAAAAACACTGGATAATGGAATGGGACAGATGACAACAGGAATCGCAACTCTGAAAAATGGAGCTGTTACATTGAACAAAGGAATGTTAACCTTTAGAAAAGACGGTATTGAGAAACTTGTCAATACGATCAATGATGATGCAAAAGATATCTTAGACAGAGCTGATGCAGTGATGGATGAAGGAGAAAACTATCAGACATTTACGAAGAAGGCTAGTGGAACGAAGGGTAGTGTGAAGTTTATTATTGAGACGGAAGAACTGGAAAAATAAAAGTGCGTAGGATATAATGATGTGTGTTAGGACAGGAGTTTATTTGGCTCCTGTCTTTTTATATAACCGAATATTACAATTTTTTACAAAAAGCAATTGACAATCAATAAAGATTTGGTAAAATACTTACATAACATGAATTTACATAAATTGTAATATAAGGAGAAAATATGAATAATAACGAGGGAAGCTTTAATGACGAAGAGTTAAGAAAAAGAGCAGCTAGCAATGAGGAATTAAATATACGTTTAACAAATAATTATGCCTTTCAAAAAATATTTAAAAATGAAGAAATTGTAAAAGGATTTTTAATGGCATTATTGCATTTGAAAGAAACAGATATTGAAACGTTAGAAGTTGCAGATCCATTTGTGGAAGGTGAAGTTAAAGAGGAAAAAGAGGGAATCTTAGATGTAAAGATGGTATTAAACGGTGGCAAAAAGATTAACATTGAAATGCAAAATACATATCAGGAAGATTGGGCAGAGCGAAGCTTATTTTATAATTGCAGAATGTTTACAGAAGGATTGAAAAAAGGGGAGTTATATTATGAACTTCCACCATGTATTCATGTAGGAATTCTTGATTTTAATTATTTGAAAAGTCCCGGATTTTATCATAGAATTTTACTGCAAGATGATAAAACAGGTGAATTGTATAGTAGTAAATTTCAATTCCATGTGATAGAATTAAGTAAAATAAGAAGTACAAAAGGAAAGGCAAGGAAGCAAGAATTATATCGATGGGCAAAATTAATTTCAGCCAGTACTTGGGAAGAAGTCAGAGAAGAATCTGAAGGAAATCATTACATGGAAAAGGTGAGGGATGAAATGATTAAGATGAGTCGAGATGAGAGTGAAAGATATTTATATCTGAGAGAACAAATGGCAATCAGGGATAAGGAAAGCCAGTTGCAAAGCGCGGAGAATCGTGGGAGACGAGAGGGAAGAGAAGAAGGAAGAAAGAAGGAAGAAAACAGGGAGAAGTTTTAAAATTAATAATGATGGTAAAGAAAAAGATTGAAAATGGTGATTCTGTAGCGAAGATAGCAGATGATTTGTTAGAAGATGCAGATGTGATTGAGAAAATCTATGATATCGTAAAGGAAAATCCAGAGAAGACCAGAGAGGAGATTTGGGATTCTTTAATGAACGCTACAATGATTGAGATGTAACAGCCAGAAAGAATATGAGAAATCTGATCAATTCAGATGCAAACGAAGTAACAAAAGTATTTAGTACCCTGTTGTAAGAGGTGAGAATGATGAGAGCATATTCAGATGTCTATCTAGGAGACGTAGTAGAAAATCAAGGAAAATTGTTTGATTATGTAGCAAATACTTATCCAGATAAGGATACAGAAGACTTTATCAACGCATATATGACAAGTAAAACAAGACAAAGCATAGATCAAGCAAAAGCCTATGTAAATACAATGGATGCCAAAGAATTATGGGAATATTTTAAAGAAACAGAGCATTATTCTTTGAAGCAAGGAAAAGCAATGGAAGGTTTTATACCAAATTGGATTGGAGAATTCTATGCATATTATCAATGGTATTACAATATACCAAGTGCAGAAGTAAATCAGAAAATTAATGTAGATTTTCTAAAAAAATCATATTACGGATGGCATGATCTGGATTTGGATTTAGCGGTTCAGAAAGTTGGAGAAATATAATGGAGATTATATGTTTTCATAATCCAGATGAGGAGAAGTCAGTTAAGCAATTGGTATGAATCTAAATTTATAGTAGATCATGTGAAATTTTCATCTATGGAACAGTTTATGGTATATGAGGGATTAATTGCTAAGTTTTCATAGAATGAAGAATTAAAAAAGCAATCAAAGAGCATCCAGAAGCTGATAAAGAAGAGATTTATAAAATGTTAAAATAGAAAAATAAAATATGCGAATTTTCAACAAATCAAAAAATATAATCAGAAAATTCTTGACAAATAAAAAATCGACTCATATAATATAAACAAATATTTAACAAGTTAAAGTGATAAATCCGATGAACAAAAGTAAGTAGCTTATCAAACAATCTTACAGAGAGTGACCGGTTGCTGGAAGGTCATAGATATGTGATAAGCGAATGGATTTGTGAGGAGCACAGAGAACTGTTTATGAAACTTAGTAACTGTCGCCGTTATCCCACGTTACGGGAACGAGATATAAAAGCTTTTTATTATCGAACAAAGCGGAGTATCTTAAGTGAGGAGAGATATTTTCTAAGATATTTTAACAAGAAGAGGAGATATTTCTTGAATATGGGTGGCACCACGGTCTATCGTCCCTAGTAGTAGGAACGATGGGCCTTTTTTATTTCATAAATAAAAGGTACTGCTTATGCAAAACGGCCCTATCTATAAATCATAGTATACAGATATATAAACTATGAAAAATGAAACCACGGCGATAAATTTTGATCAGGAGGCAGATATGTTATATCCGACATTAAACAAAGTTGAAGAACTATTAAAAGAATATCAGATGGTACCTGTATTTTACGAAGTACTGGCAGATTATATGACACCGATCCGTATGTTCCAGGCACTGAGAAAAGAAGGAACGCCATGTTTCATGCTTGAGAGTGTGGAAAATAAAGACCAGTGGGGAAGATATTCCTTTATCGGGATCAATCCTAAGTCAGAGATCAAGATTTCAGGAAAAGAATTAGAAGTCGATGGAGTAAAGCAGGAAGAAGAATTTAAGATGAGCTATCTAAGTGATCTGATCGAGAAATATAAATCTCCAGTTATGGAAGATTATCCAAAATTAACTGGAGGATTGATCGGATATTTTGGATATGACATGATCCGTCAGGTGGAAAAGAAATTAACAAATGTACCAGAAGATGATCTGAAGATGCCAGAATGCCACTTATGCATGTACGATGAGATCATCGCATTCGATCATTTAGCAAATAAAGCTGTGATCATCCAGAACATCCATAAAGGTGATAATATCAAACAAAAATATGAAGAATTAGAAGATAAAGCAGAACTGATCCTTCACAAGATGGAACGTCCGGTATCACTTTCCAAAGATAGATTTACACCTGCGAAGGCAGAAGTAACATCGAATCTTACAAAAGAACAATACGAAGCGAACGTAAAGAAAGCCAAAGAATATATCAAAAACGGAGACATTTTCCAGGTGGTCTTATCCCAGAGATTTGAGGTAGAGACAGATGTTGATCCATTTGATGTCTATCGATGCTTAAGAACATCAAACCCATCTCCATACCTTTACTTCTTTGATTTCATTGACTATCAGGTGGTTGGAGCTTCACCAGAGAAGTTAGTCAGTGTCTTAAATGGAATTGTAGCAACCAAACCGATCGCAGGAACGGTTCCAAGAGGAAAGACAAAAGAAGAAGATGATATGTTGGTAAGACAGTTAGTCAATGATCCAAAGGAAAGAGCAGAACATACGATGTTAGTTGATCTTGGAAGAAATGATGTCGGAAAAGTCAGTAAGTTTGGAACTGTAGAAGTGAAAAACTTTATGACCGTTGAAAAATATTCTAAAGTCACACATTTAGTCAGTGATGTACAGGGAGAATTAAGAGATGATGAAAATCCGATCAACGCACTGATGAGTGTTCTTCCGGCAGGAACATTATCCGGAGCACCAAAAGTAAGGGCTATGGAGATCATTGATGAGCTGGAAAATAAAAAACGAGGTGTTTACGGTGGAACCGTTGGATATCTTGGATTTGATGGAAATATTGATACCTGTATTGCAATCCGGACCGTCGTATTTAAAGATGGAAAAGGATATGTGCAGGCAGGAGCAGGAATCGTCAATGACTCTGTTCCAGAGAAAGAATTTATGGAGACAAAGAATAAAGCATTAGCCGTTGTAAATGCAGTGAAGGAGGCAGCAAGGTTATGATTTTAATGATAGATAATTACGATTCATTTACCTATAACGTATATCAGTACATTGGATCTTTGTATCCACAGGTTCAGGTTGTAAGAAACGATGAAATAACGATTGATGAGATCAGAAACTTACAAAATCTAGAAGCACTTGTTATCTCACCAGGACCTGGATATCCAGACAGTGCAGGGATTTCAAAAGAGGCAATTAAAACATTCGGAAAAGAAATCCCAGTATTGGGAATCTGTCTGGGACATCAGGCGATCGGAGAAGTATATGGCGGAAAAGTTGTTCCAGCAAAAGAATTGATGCATGGAAAAATGAGTGAGATCACAATCAATAACAAGAATCCTTTATTTGAAGGATTAGAAGATAAAATATATGCAGCAAGATATCATTCACTGATCATCGACGATGAGACATTTCCAGAAGATTTAAAAGTTATCGGAAGAGATGAAAAAGGACAGATCATGGCAGTATGTCATAAAGAATATCCGGTCTATGGAATTCAGTTCCATCCAGAATCGATCTTAACTGAAATGGGAATGAGGATCTTAGAAAACTTTTTAACAAACATCGCAGGAATCAGACTTGGAGATTCTAAAAAGGAGGAAACTATGAGCGCAGTCAATCAGGAAACATTAAAACCATTTTTAACAAAGATCGTGGAAGGAAATCATTTAACAGAAGAAGAAGCTTATAAGGCCATGGACTGCATCATGTCTGGAAATGCGACAGATGCTCAGATGGGAAGTTTCCTGACGGGTCTTCGTATGAATCATGAAACACCAGAAGAGATCACAGGATTTGCCAAAGTGATGAGAGCAAAAGCAGCGATCGTGCCAGAAGAAACAGAAGCGATCGATATCGTAGGAACTGGAGGAGACCTTGCAAACAGCTTTAATATTTCCACAACATCTGCATTTGTCATTGCAGCAGCAGGAGCAAAAGTTGCGAAACATGGAAATAGAAGTGTATCCTCAAAGAGTGGTGCAGCCGATGTCTTAGAGACATTAGGAGCAAAAATCGGATTAACACCAGAAGAAAGCAAGAAATGTTTGGATGAAGTTGGAGCAGCCTTCTTATTTGCACAGACACATCACGGATCTATGAAATATGCCGGACCAGTCAGAGCACAGCTTGGGGTAAGATCTGTATTTAATATCTTAGGACCTTTAGCAAACCCAGCAATGACAAACTACATCGTTCTCGGTGTTTATGAAAAAGAGCTGGTTCGTCCGATGGCAGATGTTATGAAGAATCTTGGAGTTAAAAGAGCCCTGATCGTATATGGAGACGACGGATTAGATGAAATCTCAATCTCATTCACAACAAGTGTCTGTGAGATCAATGGAGATGAGATCAAAGAATATACGATCGATCCAGAAGAATTAGGATTAACACTTGCCAAGAAAGAAGATATTGTTGGTGGAACAGTAGATGAAAATGCGATCATTACAAAAGATATCCTAACTGGAAAAGAACAGGGAGCAAAACGAGACATCGTTTTATTAAATGCAGGAGCAGCCCTTTATACGATCGGAAAAGCAGAGACGATCAAAGATGGAGTGAAACTGGCAGCCGAGATGATCGATTCTGGAAAGGCAAATGAGAAATTAGAACAGTTTATTGCATACACAAATGTAAAATAAATGAGGTGGAACATGATCTTAGATGATATCGTAGAAAAAAGAAAAGAGCAATTACAAAGAGAAAAAGACAATATCGAGCCACAGGATATGAAAGAGATGGCATTAAATTCTAAGAATAAAAATCATGGATTTAAAGAGGCCTTAAAGAAATCTGGATTATCCGTGATCTCAGAAGTTAAAAAAGCGTCTCCATCCAAAGGTGTGATCGCAGAAGATTTTCGTCCAGTGGAGACAGCCATTGCCTATGAAGATGCAGGGGCAGCAGCCATTTCCTGCTTGACTGAAGAATATTATTTTAAAGGTGGCAGCAAATATTTTGCGGATATCAGAGCTAAGGTAGATATCCCAATGTTAAGAAAAGATTTTATTTTCGATGAATATCAGATTTATGAAGCAAAAGTCTTAGGAGCCGATGCAATCCTTCTGATCGCAGCAATTCTTTCTGAAGAAAAGATAAAGGAATTTTATGATCTGGCAAAAAGCTTAGAGATTGATTGCCTGGTAGAAGTTCATAACGAAAAAGAATTAAAGAAAGTCGTTGCATGTGGATGCGATATTATCGGAATCAATAATCGAAATTTAAAAACATTTGATGTTGATCTAAATACAACAAGTAAACTTGCTCCACTTATTCCATACGAAGCAGTATTAGTTTCCGAAAGTGGAATGAAGGATGAAAATGATATGAAAAATGTCAAAGAGCAAGGAGCCGATGCAGTTTTGATCGGTGAAACATTTATGAGATCCGATAACATCAAAGAAACAATGAAACAGTTACGGAGCTGCCTATGATACAAAATCAGATCAAAGAACGAAGTCTGAAAGTGAAGATGTGCGGCATGCGCAGAAAAGAAGATATCGCATATGCAAATGAAGTAAAACCAGATGCAATTGGATATATTTTTTTTTCAAAAAGCAAGCGTTATGTCACAGGCCAGCAGGCAAGAGAAATTGATCAAAACTTAGATCAAAAGATCTTAAGTGTCGGAGTATTCGTCAATGAAACAATTGAGAAAGTTACAGAAATCGCCAATGAAGTTCCATTAGATGTGATCCAGTTACATGGCGATGAAGATGTTATTTATATTGAACAGTTAAGACAGCAGACAGATAAAGAAATCTGGAAAGCGGTCAGAGTGAAAGATACAAAAGACATCAAGGAAGCCCAACAGCTTCCAGTTGATAAACTGTTACTGGATACATTTACAGAAGAAAAAGATATGTATGGAGGTACCGGAAAAGTAATGAATTACGACCTGATTCCAAAAGAAGGAATCAGAAAACCATTTTTCATTGCAGGCGGGCTTCACAGTAAAAATATAAAAGAAATCACAAAAAAAGTTCATCCATACGGGATCGACATTTCCAGTGGAATCGAAACGGAAGGATACAAAGATTTGAAAAAAATGAAAGAAATCATGCAGATAACAGGAGGAAGACATGAATAAAATAGGAAGATTTGGAGAGTACGGTGGACAGTATGTACCAGAAATTGTAATGAACGCGGTAAACGAGTTAAATGAGGCTTATGAAACATACAAAAATGACCCAGAATTCTTAGCCCAATTACGTCAGTTATACAGAGATTACGCAAACCGTCCATCTCTTTTATACTACGCAGAGAAGATGACAAAAGATCTTGGAGGGGCAAAAGTATATTTAAAACGAGAAGATTTGAACCATACAGGTGCCCATAAGATCAACAATGTATTAGGTCAGATCTTACTTGCAAAGAGAATGGGGAAAAAAAGAATCATCGCAGAGACAGGTGCAGGACAGCACGGAGTTGCTACAGCGACTGTTGCAGCATTATTTGACATGGAATGTGTTGTATATATGGGAGCAGAAGACGTGGAACGCCAGAGTCTGAATGCATACCGTATGGAACTTCTTGGAGCGAAAGTTCATGCTGTAGAGAGTGGAACAAGAACTTTAAAAGATGCCATTAACGAGGCAATGAGAGACTGGGCTACAAATATTGAGACAACATTTTACTGCATCGGTTCTGTTATGGGACCTCATCCATATCCAACGATGGTTCGTGATTTCCAGAAGATCATCGGAGAAGAGACAAAAGAACAGATGAAAGAAATCGAAGGAAAACTTCCAGATGCTGTATTTGCTTGTGTAGGAGGAGGATCGAATGCAATGGGAATGTTTTATGACTTTATCCCAGATGAAAGTGTCAGACTGATCGGGGCAGAAGCAGCTGGAAGAGGGATTGATACGTTAGATCATGCAGCAACGATCGCAAAAGGAAGTAAAGGTATTTTTCATGGAATGAAGAGTTTGTTCTTACAGAACGAAGAAGGCCAGATCGATCCTGTATACTCTATTTCAGCAGGACTTGATTATCCGGGAATCGGACCAGAACATGCACATCTTCATGAAATCGGAAGAGCAGAATATATGAGTATCACAGATGAACAGGCAGTCAAAGCCTTTGAATATTTATCCAAAACAGAAGGAGTGATCCCTGCGATCGAATCATCTCATGCAGTTGCAGCGGCAATGGAGATCGTTCCAACAATGAGTAAAGACCAGTCAGTCGTTATCTGTCTGTCTGGCCGTGGAGACAAAGACGTTTATCAGGTAGCAAGATACAGAGGAGTGCAGTTAGATGAAAATTAGAGAGACATTTGAGAATAGAAAAAAGAATGGGCAGAAAGCATTAGTAACTTACATCGTATCTGGAGATTATGGGTACGAAACAACAAAAGAAAATATCAGAGCTATGGTAAAAGCAGGAGCAGATGTGATCGAGATCGGTATTCCATTCTCAGATCCGATCGCTGAGGGTGTTGTCATTCAGGAAGCCAGCCAGCATTCACTTGCAGGTGGTACAACACTAAAGGGAATCTTTCAGATGGTAAAAGAATTAAGAGAAGAGATCAAAGAAACACCATTTGTCATGATGATGTATCTCAATACGATCTATCGTTTTGGAACCGAAAGATTCTTTGACCTTTGTAATGAATGTGGGATTCAGGGCGTCATCGTGCCTGATATGCCATACGAAGAAAAAGACGAGATTCAGGGAGTGGCAACAGCTTACGGAGTTGACAATATCAGTCTTGTAACACCGACATCTCATGACCGTATCGCAATGATCGCAAAAGAAGCAGAAGGATTCTTATACTGTGTATCCTCCATCGGAGTTACAGGAACAAGAAGTGAATTTACAACAGATTTTGATGAATTCTTCGGTGTGATCAAGAAGAATGCAACAATTCCTTGTGCAGTGGGATTTGGTATTTCAGGACCAGAACAGGCAAAGAAAATGAGTACATACTGTGATGGTGTCATTGTCGGAAGTGCGATCGTCAAATTGATCAGTCAATATGGTAAAGAAAGTTCTGAAAAGGTTTATGAGTTTACAAAGAGCTTAAGAGATGCATTAGATGAATAAAATGATCGTCAAATGATATTACGTGAAAATTACAGCAATCAGCGAGGATTGTTGTAATTTTCTGCATTTTTTTGTAAAATAAAACTAATGGCAAAGAAAGGAAGAGACAGATCATGTTATCAAAAGAAGTAGTAGAATTATCGAAACAGCATTCTATTATCCGTGATATTTTCGAATATGGAATGAAGAGAGCAAAAGAAGTCGGAGCAGAAAATGTATTTGATTTCAGTATCGGGAATCCAAGTGTTCCAGCACCAAAAGAAATTGATGAGACAGCACTTCGCCTGTTAAAAACAGCAGATCCAGTGGATATTCATGGATATACAAGCAATGCTGGAGTACTGGAAGTAAGAGAAAACATTGCCAAGTCTTTAAATAAAAGATTTGATACAAATTATACAGCAGCGAATATTTTTATGACGATCGGAGCGGCAGCAGCCCTTGGTATCTGCTTTAAGACATTAGTTGATGGGCCAGAAGATGAAGTTATCACATTCGCACCACATTTCCCAGAATATGCAGTATATGCACAGGGAGCAGGATGCAGATTAAAGGTCATTTCTGCAGATACCAGAGCATTCCAGATTAATTTCGAAGAATTAGAAGAAACGATCAATGAGCATACCAAAGCAATCTTGATCAACTCTCCAAACAACCCATCCGGAGTTGTTTATTCCAGAGAGACGATTGAGAAATTAGCTGCATTATTAGAGAAGAAACAAAAAGAATATGGACACAGCATTTACATCATTTCCGATGAACCATACAGAGAGATCGCGTATGATGGATTTGAAGTGCCATATGTTCCACATTTTTATAACAATACATTAGTAGCATATTCTTTTAGTAAATCCTTATCATTGCCGGGAGAACGTATCGGTTATATCGTAGCACCAAATGAGGCAGAAGATTTTGAACAGTTACTGCCAGCGTTTATCGCATCTGCACGTTTACTTTCTTATGTCTGTGTGCCAACCTTATATCAGAAAGTTGTTGGAGAATGTGTAGATTTAACTTCTGACCTTTCAATCTATCAGAAGAACAAAGATTTATTCTATAATGCATTAGTGGATATGGGATATGAATGTGTAGAACAAGGTGGAGCTTTCTATTTATTCCCGAAAGCATTAGAAGAAGATGCCAATGCATTTTGCGAGAAGGCGAAAGAATATGATCTGTTGATCGTACCTGGGGACAGCTTTGGATGCCCAGGATATGTGCGTATTTCTTACTGTGTACCAACAGAACGTATCGAAAAAGCCCTTCCATTATTTAAGAAACTGATCGATGACTATCGCAAATAAGCCAATATAGATAAAGGAGACTTTCAATGAACAGCTGGAGAGACAATGTACGAAAAGTAGAACCTTACACACCGGGTGAACAGCCAAAAGAAGAAGGTGTGATCAAGTTAAATACAAATGAAAACCCTTATCCGCCATCCGATAAGATCAAGGAAGCGATGAGTGGAATCAAGAATCTGCGCAAATATCCTGATCCTGCAGCAACTAAATTGGTAGAAGCGATCGCTTCTTATCATGGATTTGATAAAGAAGAAGTATTTGTCGGAGTTGGATCTGATGATGTGCTTGCCGTTGCATTTATGACATTTTTTAACGGTAAGAAACCAATCTTCTTCCCAGATATCACATATTCCTTCTATCCTGTATGGGCAGAATTATTCGGAATACCATATGAGAAGAAAGCAGTCAATGATGCATTTGAGATTCAGAAAGAAGATTATTACGCTGAAAATGGCGGGGTGGTATTCCCAAATCCTAATGCACCAACAGGCGCATTTTTATCTTTAGAGGTTGTGGAAGATATCATCCAACACAATCAGGATGTTGTTGTGATTGTTGATGAAGCCTATATTGATTTTGGCGGCGACACAGCGAAAGAACTGACAAGAAAATATGATAACGTTTTAGTCGTTCAGACATATTCCAAATCAAGATCTTTAGCAGGACTTCGTATCGGATATGCGATCGGTAACAAGGAACTGATCAAGGCAATGAATGATGTGAAATATTCCTACAACTCTTATACGATGAATGAGCCATCTATTGTTCTTGGAACAGCTGTCTTAGAAGATGAAGAATATTTCCAGGAGACAAGAAATAAGATCATTGATACAAGAGAATGGTTCCAGATTGAGATGAGAAAGATCGGATTTAGTTTTGCAGATTCCAAAGCAAACTTTATCTTTGCGACACATGAAAGCGTACCTGCCAAAGAGATTTTTGAAGCAGCGAAGAAAGCAAAGATTTATGTCCGTTATTTTGATCAGCCAAGAATCAATAATTATTTAAGGATTACGATCGGTACGAGAGATGAAATGGAAACATTACTTGACTTCTTAAAAGAATTTACAGCAACAAAATAGAGATTGAATAAAAAAGAAATTTTGAAAAATAAATTTCTTTTTTTATTGCAATCAACTGGAAAATATTGTATGATGATATGGAAAATATTTACATATGAAGACAAGTGAGGAAAACAAATAAAATGGGGTTATGGCATGCGTTTTCATCCACAGAAAAGGAGAAGACCATGTTGAATGAGAAAGAATTTTATCAGTATGTAGAAGCGAATATTTTAAACTATCTTCCAGAGATGGAAGGAAAGAAAGTTATGGTGCAGAGGGTTAAGAGGAATAATCAGATATCGATGATGGGGTTGTCGATCGGAGAGACCAAGAATTATCTGGTACCAGTGTTGTATCTGGAGATATTTTATCGAAATTATTTAAGGGGACAGGAATTATCAGATACGATGAAAGATATCGCCAGAATTTATCGAGGACATCAGGTTGGATTTTATCTGGATGAGGATAAAGTTTCAGATTATGAGCATATTAAGAAGAATCTGTTTTATCGTGTGGTTAATTATGAGAAGAATAAAGAGATGTTAAAGTATACACCATACGAGCGGTTCTTAGATCTGGCAGTTACATATCGTTGGGCAGCATACCGGAATCATGACGGGATGGCGAGTGCATTAGTGAGGAACAAAGAGTTGCTGTTATGGGGTGTGACAAAGGAACAGATGATGAAGGATGCAAAGGAGAACACGGAGAAAATCTTCCCACCAGTGATGCGCAAGATTCAGTCTGTGATACCAGTAAAGATCACGGATATGGAGATTCCATTGTTTGTATTATCAAATGGAGATTATATGAATGGAGCATCCGTCATGCTTTATAAAGATCCACTGAGAGATTTCGCGAATTATATGGGACATGATCTTTATATTCTTCCAAGCAGTATTCATGAAGTGATCCTTTTACTGGATGATGAATATGTGCAAAGTTCAGAGGAACTACGAGAAATGGTTAGAGAGACAAACCGTATGGTTGTGGATCAGGAAGAAGTTTTATCAGATCACATATATCATTACGACAGAGAGAAAGATGAGATTAGAATTGCCAAGTAAGAATTTGTAACGTATAATAGTTCATTAAGAGATGGAAAATGGTATGAAAATTCAAGAATATACTAATTACATCAGGGAGTGAAAAAATTATGAAACGTTGGGAAATTTATCTGGATATTATCATGGAACTGTTGGTCATATTAGCAGGTGCATTGCTTTTGATTTTTGTATTACCAAAAGCAATCGTATTTTTATGGCCATTTGTAGCAGGATGGATTATTTCAATGATGGCCCACCCAGTGATCGAATATCTGGAGAAGAAGGTAAAATTACCGAAGAAGTTCGGTTCTGCGATCTTGATCGCGGCAGTTATCACAGGAATCATAGTGGTTCTTTATTTTGCAGTCAGAGGTATCGCACTGCAGGTCATCGGATTTATACAGGATGCACCAGATATCCGTCATGAGATCATGAGACAAGGAATGATCTTTCAGAAGAAGATAGAGCAATTTTTAAGTATTCTTCCACCATCTTTTGGAAAACAGTTTGATCAGTGGAGCGGATCGATCGGAGATCTTTTCAAGAAAGCGGCATCTTCTGCAGGAGATTATGGGGTAGCACATGCAGGTGGTGTTGCAAAGGGTGTGACAAGCGGTCTGTTAGGGCTTGTTGTTATGTTATTTGCAGCTTATATGTTTTCACTGGAACGAGAAAAACTCATAGCATGGTATGAAAAATGTATTCCAGGATTTGTGAAGCATAAGATCAATGTATTTATGAAGAACTCAGTTGGAGTCTTAGTAAGTTACTGCCTTGCGCAGTTAAAGATCATGGTCGTGATCATAGCGATCCTCTGGATCGGATTTTTTATTGCAGGGATTGGACATTCTTTTATCTATTCGGTATTAGTAGGAATTGTCGATATATTTCCAATCCTTGGAACAGGAACTGTGATCATTCCATGGGCAATATTTAAGCTGATCACAGGAGATATCAAAACAGCAGTTATCTTATTGATCATTTATGCGATCTGTCTGGTATTGAAACAGGTCTTACAGCCAAAGATGATGGGAGACAGTATGGGAATCTCAGCACTGACAACGATCTTTTTGATCTACGTTGGTCTGAAATTTGGAGGATTAGGAGGAATGTTATTAGCTCTGATCCTTGGAATGTTTGTGATCAATTTATACCGATTAGGAGTGTTTGACCGTAAGATTGCATTTTTTAAACGAAGATTTGAGATGCTTACGATCAACAGCGAGGAAGAAGAAAAGGAGAACAAGAAAGAATGAGTTATGCAGATCAGGTATTTATATCTATGTGCGAAGATATTTTAGAGAATGGAACTAGTACAGAGGGAGAGAAAGTCCGTCCGCACTGGCCAGATGGAGAGCCTGCCTATACGATCAAACAGTTTGGTGTTGTAAATCGTTACGATCTGTCCAAAGAATTTCCAGCATTGACTTTAAGAAAGACATATATTAAGTCAGCTATTGATGAATTATTATGGATCTGGCAGAAGAAATCAAATAATGTAAATGATCTGAAGAGTCATATCTGGGATGAATGGGCAGATGAAGATGGTTCGATCGGAAAGGCTTATGGATATCAGATGGGTGTAAAGCACCAATACAAAGAAGGAATGATGGATCAGGTAGATCGTGTGATCTATGATCTGAAACACAACCCATACAGTAGAAGGATCATGACAAATATTTATGTCCACCAAGATCTTCATGAGATGAATCTTTATCCATGTGCGTATAGTGTGACATTTAATGTAACAAAGAAACCAGGACATGATAAGCTCACATTGAATGCGATCTTGAACCAGCGTTCTCAGGATATTTTAGCAGCAAATAACTGGAATGTTGTACAGTATGCAGCATTAGTTTATATGATGGCTCAGGTATGTGATATGGAACCAGGAGAGTTAGTTCATGTGATCGCAGATGCACATATTTATGATCGCCATATTCCAATCATCAAAGAGATGATCAAACGAGAGACATATCCTGCACCGAAAGTAACGCTTAATCCAGAAGTCAAAGATTTCTATGAATTCACAACAGATGACTTTAAGATTGAAGATTATCAGGCAGGAGAACAGATAAAAGATATTCCAATTGCAATATAAGAAGGAGAAGATAAGATGAATCTTATTGTAAATGCAGATAAGAACTGGGGAATTGGAAAGAACAATGAACTTTTAGTCCATATTCCAAATGATATGAAGATGTTTCGTCAGATGACAACAGGAAAAGTCGTTGTCATGGGAAGAAAAACATTAGAAAGCTTTCCAAATGGAATGCCGCTTCCAAAGAGAACGAATATCGTATTAACACATGATAAAGACTACGATGCAAAAGGAGCGATCGTAGTTGGAAGTAAAGAAGAATTGTTAGATGAGCTGGAAGAATATAAGGATGAGGATATTTTTATTATCGGTGGAGAAAGCATTTACCGCATGATGCTTCCTTATTGTGATACAGCTTATGTTACAAGAACAGACTTCGCATATGATGCAGATACTTATTTTCCAGATCTGGATGAGATGCCAGAGTGGAAACTTGTGAAAGAGAGTGAAGAAGAGACTTACTTTGATATTGAGTATCAGTTTCTTGTATATCAAAAATAATTCACTCTTTCAATGAATATTTTAAACCATAATTGCCCAGTGACCCATTCGCATTCGGATTCTCACGCAGCTGTACTAAGTTCGTGACAGGTCTTACGACCAGCCACTCACTAAGTGCAGGCGTGTTCATACGGTCACTGGGCAATTATGATTTAAAATATTCTTTATACAGGAGATATTGAATTGTTGTTTTAAAATGCTTCAAGGTATGAAGTGTGGGACTTCGGAATATATGTTATAATGAAATCGATTAAGATAAATATTGAAGCTTTGGAAAGGATGAAAATAAATGAATCGATCAAAATTGAAATTAACTACGATAATTGCATTGACAGCATTTACAGTTGCTGTGATTCCAGTTTGTTTACAGAGAAAATCTGCGAATGCAGCTTCGAAATATACTTATAAAAAAGGCTTTACTTATGAGAAGATTTCTCCGAACATTGAAAAGAGGATCACGGGAAAATCTTATCGGAAGAATAATAATATTAAACTGTCTGATTTAAGATATGTACAGGTTCTTCATTATGGTTTTGATGGGAAGGTAAAAGAGGGTGAGTTGATCGTTAACAAGAAGATCGCGAAGAAAACGGTCAAGGTCTTTTATGCTCTTTATCAGAAGAAATACAGAATTGAGAGAATGAGATTGATCGATGATTATGGTGCGAATGATGAGAAGTCTATGGCTGCAAATAATACCTCTGCGTTTAATTATCGTGTGATCAGTGGAACGACGAAACTTTCCAACCATTCTTATGGAATGGCTATCGATATCAATCCAAGGATCAATCCGTGGGTCAAAGGAAATAAGGTATCACCGGCAAATGGTAAGGTGTATAAACAGAGAAAGACGTCTAAATGTAAAGGAAAATATAAAAGATATATGATCCATAAGAATGACACAGCTTATAAGATCTTTAAGAAATATGGATTCAGCTGGGGTGGTAAGTGGAGAAGCTCTAAGGATTATCAGCATTTTGAAGTGAATAAATAGAAATGAATCAATAGTTGATCATCAAAAACCCGCTCTCGCTCGGATTCGCACGTAGCTGTACTAAGCTCTTGGCAGGTCTTGCGACCTACCACTCGCTAAGTGCAGACGAGCTCATACGGTTTTTGATGATCAACTATTGATTCTGGAAGGTTGTTGGCTATAACATGTATTGGTTTAAAGATTTAACATAATTGAACTGCGAATATATGTTTATCAATATATAATTAATAAAAGAAAGGAGGCAGTAGGAAGAGATGAAGAATCTAAATATTCCTGTTGGGATTTCGGATTTTGAGAGAATTCGAGAGTTGAATTATTATTATGTGGACAAGACCGGATTGATCAAGACGTTGTTACAGGGTGAGATGGATCAGGTGACGTTGATTACGCGGCCTAGACGGTTTGGAAAAACGATGGCGATGAATATGGTTGCTAGTTTTCTGGATATCAGGAAAGATAGCAGACATTTGTTTAAAGGACTTGAGATATCTGATGAGGTCGAGATTTGTGAGAAATGGATGAATCAGTATCCGACATTATTTTTGTCTTTTAAGGATGTAGATGGAACTACATTTGAGAATGCGTTTAATTTTTTGAAATTTATTATATCTGAAGCATGTAAACAACATGTATACTTGTTGGATAGTGATGAGATAGATGAAGGGGATAAACTGGTATTTCAAAAATTAAAGACTTGTAGTGCAAGTATGATGGAAATTCAAAGTTGTATATTAAGAATTACCAATATGCTGAAAAGTTATTATAAAAAGCCAGTGATCCTTTTAATTGATGAATATGATGTTCCAATTGCAAAAGCAAGTAGTAATGGTTACTACAAAGAGATGTTAGAAATTATGAAAGGTTTGCTTAGTACAGCCTTAAAAGACAATTCCTCATTAAAGTTTGCAGTCATCACAGGATGCCTAAAGATTGCCAAAGAAAGTATTTTCACTGGAACAAATAACTTTGTATCAGATACGATTTCATCCACAAGATACAATGAATATTATGGATTTACACAACAGGATGTAGATAAGCTTTTAGCAGATGCGGAGATTGAAGAGAAAGCGGAGCTGATTAAAGAATGGTATGATGGGTATAATTTTGGAGAGTTTGAAGTATATTGTCCATGGGATGTCATGAATTATCTAAGAGATCTTCAAAATGATCTGAATGCAAGACCAGTCAGCTACTGGAAGAATACCAGTGATAATGCGATCATTCGCTCCTTTATTGATTATACGGGAGCTGCTATACGAAAAAAACTGGAAGTGTTGATTGCTGGTGGAAGCATCTGCCAGAAAATAGAAGAGGATCTCACATATGATTATCTACATTCATCAGAAGATAATTTATGGAGTATTCTCTATCTTACTGGATATCTTACAAAAGTCGGAGAACGTGATAAGGATGGTCAGATAGAATTAAGAATTCCAAACAAAGAAGTAAAAGAAATTTTCGAATCAACCGTAAGGAAATGGTTTGAAGACAGTGCAAGAGTTACGAATCGGAAAGATTTATTTGATGCAGTGTGGAACAAAGATGCGGATAAGGCAACAAAAGAAATCAGCACATTACTGCGAATGACGATCAGTTATTATGATTACCGAGAAAATTTCTATCATGCATTTCTTGCAGGAATCTTTGCAGGAGCAGGTTATAGTGTAGAGTCGAATAGAGAGCATGGAGAAGGACGAAGTGATATTGTAATCTACAATGATGTAACAGGACAAGTTGCAGTATTTGAAGCAAAGTATTAAAGAAAATTAGAAGATTTGGAAAAAGACTGTCAAAAGGCGTTAGATCAGATCAACACAAAGATGTATGCAAAAGAGTTTGAAGATGCTTATGAGGAAGTATTGTGTTATGGAATTGCTTTTTATAAAAAGCGGTGTTTGGTGAAGAGTAAATAGAATAAGAAATGAAAAAAAGCTCCACAAGGATGAACTTTGTGGGGCTTTTGTTGTATCTAAGATTTCAATTCAACTCCGCAATCCGGCTAACTCCAACATAGATCTCACTGATCTTATACCAAGTAGGGTAATCAACAATCCCAGTCTGTGGCAGTCCAAAAATATTCTGGAATTTCCGAACAGCATTCGCAGTAGATTCTCCATAAACACCATCCACAGCGATCGTAGGCAGAGAAGGATAATCTTTAGCAATACGATTCAATTGTTGTTGTATTTGTCGAACCTTATCTCCTCTGCTGCCGATCGTCAGATCATATCCCGGCCAGGAAGAAGGAATTCCTGAAATCTGTTCTGCGGTATTGATGTACATACTCTCTCCATAATAATATCTCAAGATCTCAATCGGAGCATATCCCTGATCACCTAAGTATTTAGAGCCCCACTGTGTCATCCATTCTGCAAGTGCGTATAAAGTAAATAAGAAAAGACTAAAAATTATGTAGCTATATGAATTAAGTATAGCACAAAAAATACTTTTGTGATAACATATCAATGTTGTCGCACCCAATCTGGCAACAGAAAGGGGGTTTCAGCTTGGAAAATTTGCTATCATTTATTATGTCTGTATTGGCTAGTGTAGTTGCCTACTACCTATGCAAATGGTTAGACAGGCATAAATAGCGTACAACCTAACCGTGGATCTTGTCCCATTATAGACAAGAAAAAACCCCAGTATTGCCGTACTGAGGTTTTTTCTTTTTTGTTTCAACTTGAAACATTGCTATCATTTTGCCTACTGGCATTATAGCATATGTATCTCGGAAAAACAATATACATGATTTCTAAAAAATATCTCAATGATCTAATCTTCTTTTATGTAATAGTGAAAATCTAATGTTTTATTCTCTTTGTCAAATACAATTTTTTTCACGATCGAACGGATTGCAGCTTGTTTTTCATCTTTACTGCATTGATCAGATACCAGTATATCATAAACACCACGAATTTTGTTGGGAAGTTCATTAGATTCATTTTCCGTTTTGTTATGATCCTGTGATTGCTGAAGAAGAAACTCACGTTCTTTTTGAATTTCTTCCTTGTTAGCCTTATATTCTGCCAAAGAATCAATACCATTCAAATATGCTTCTTTAATTCGTGTTTCTCTGGTAGCCAAACGTTTCAACTGAACATCCAGGATATCCTGTTGATTTTCAACAACCTTTTCTATACGTTCGCACTCTATGTAAGATTTACTCATATCTTCTTTCAAGACATTTAAAACTAATGGAACAAGCTTCTTTTCAGAAATTCCATGAGAAACCATGCATTTTCCTTTAAGGTATTTGTAGCACTGAAAATTAATGTAGGTGCGATCATGACGGCATTGCACAGACGTAGAAAGAGAAGCACCGCAGGAAGAACACTTAACAAGACCGGACAGCCAATGTCGATGCTTTGTTACAGGTTTTCCGTTTTTAGGACGATACTCATTTTTTAAACGTTCGTTTGCCCGATCCCAAAGTTCTTCAGACACAATTATAGGAACTAGTGGAGATTTTACAATAATCCATTCGCTTTCATCATTAACAACACGTGTAGTACCATTTGCATAATTCCATCTAAGGTATCCTTTATAGATTGGATTTTGGATAATATACCTAATTGCGCGAGCCTCAAAAGCTCCACCTTTCTTGGTTTTGTAGCCTAAGCGATTCAAATGACGAGCGATCTCATAAAATCCCATCCTAGTATTGGCATATAAATTAAAAATCATGCGAACGATATTTGCCTGATCTTCAACAATGACTAGTCCTAGTCCTTTTTCTACCTTGTATCCAAAAGCCGGAGATGCCTGGAAATTTCCGCGAAGGGCGTTTTCTGTCATACCACGAAAAACGTCTTCCCCTAACTGGATAGAATAAAATTCATCAGTCCATTCGATGATACGCTCAATAAGATCTCCATAAATGTCTTTTGTTGTTTGCTGAGTAGTACTGATTACATCAACATTGCATTTTTTGCGTAACATAGATTTATAAACAATGCTTTCTTCTTGGTTTCGTGCAAAACGATTAAATTTCCAAAGAAGTATTGCTTCAAAAGGAGAAGCAGGCTTCGTTTTTGCCAATCCGATCATTCGCAAGAAATCATGACGCTTTTTTGCTTTTCTTCCAGAAATTCCATTATCGATAAAAACATATTCGTCTGGTATATAATAACCATGCACATTTCCCCAGTCTCTAATACATCGAAGTTGTGCATCAGGAGACAGCTCTTCTTGCATATGCGTACTGACTCTTATATAAGCAGCTGCAATTTTTTTCATGTTATCACCTTTCTCTTTTTATAAAATATTAAAAATTTGTACAAAAAATACACCCTTGCCGGGTGCCAAGAAAAAATGATATACTTAACTTGTCGGAGAAAATATATCATTTGCCATTCTTGGCATATGCAAAGTTTTTTCTTTTTTAAATGCCGTCTAGTGCCAGCTAGGCGGTATTTTTTTAATTAATAACATTTGCTACATGGAGAAAGTCCACGACTCTTTGCATAAGAAAGAGTACGTTGAACAGGATTTCTCATGTTGCTGCAATTTGGATTGGAATGATATTTAGATCCAGTATTAGATACCCATACCATTTCCTCTTTTTCAGTTGTTGTAGTTTGCTCAGTTGTCTGCTGAGCTTCCTCAGCCTTTTTCTTTTCAGCTGCAATGCGTGCCTGTTCTTTCTTTTTGGCTTCTTCGGCTTTTCTCTTTTTCTCTTCCTCAGCCTTTTTCTTGGCTTCGGCGATTGCCTTTTTATCTTCAACAGTAACTTTGATACTCTTACTGGAAACATCAGCATTGGTATCTTTAAGATAGATTGTTGTATTTCCAGTTTTATCACGGCTACTGATTGTAATCTTTCCATCAGATTTATCAAGATAAGCTGATAAGATATCCGGATTAGAAGAAACAAGTTTTAATTCATCGGTGTTTCCATCTTCTGGATCAATACTGAAACTGATATTTTTATCAGAATTAATATCCATCACGATTGTATTACTAGATTTAACGGAAATCTTATCAATGTCCGAAGGAAGTGAAAATGCCCAACCAAAGATAAATGCAAAGATCGTAAATCCTAAGTACAGTTTACGATGTTCCTTTTCTTTATGCCTCCAGAAGTAAATGAATACTGGAATAGCAATGATAGAAGCAACAATAGATAAATATTTACATATAACAATGATTAACAAGGCGATCGCAGCATATAGAAGATAGGTCCCACATCCCTTCTTGTTACCATCATTACCGGAAACAGGAGAAACGGAACCACCATTTCCTCCACCAGATGCGAAATTAACAGAACTATCATCATTGTTCATAGAGCCACCGCCACCGCTGGAAGAAGTGTAATATAATCCACTCCCAGGAACGCCAACACTTGTTGTTTTCTTGCCACTAGAACTAACTGTGTGATGAACTCCTTTGCTACCGAATGTAACGCTTGTACTTTTCTTGTTAAAGTTCACATGCACACCAGGAGCGATTTGCTTACTTTTCTTAAATCGAAATCCCATATGAAAACCTCCCCTTCAAAAGAATTTGTCAAAAAGTAATATTAAATTGTAATGCTGTACACTCTAAATGCTAGGAGGGTACAGACCTTGAATGTTAAAATTGAATACCATCTTTACCAGATCCGATCTGATAAAGGAATCAGCAGCAGGAAACTTGCTGAATTATCCGGAGTCAGTAAAAGCACGATCAACAACATCGAAAACAATCGTTATGAACCGACATTATTAACGATCTGCATGCTTGCAGAAGCATTACACGTGTCTCCAGAAGATTTGTATTCATATAAAGTTACGCCATAATGTCCAACATACTGGACGAATCACCCCATTATCTTCCAGTTTCTTTTGAAACGATTATAATAAAAGAAAGAGGAGGATAAAGAAATGAAAGAATGGTATAGACAACAGATCAATCAAATGATCATGCGCATCAATGATGAATTGTTCTTAAAAAGAATCTTTATCATCATAAGAAATCACATCAAGAGGGAAGGCTAATCGTCTTCCTTCTTTTCTTTTTCAGCAATTCTTTTTGCAAGATCTGCCGTGAAATTACAAATAATTTCCTGACCTTTATCATCCAGGTTATTAAAAGTATGCATGATGTCCAGGATCATGTCATAAAAAGGATTGGACTCATCGACCAATTTAGAAACAATTTCTCCAACTTCATCTTCTACTGGAAGGAACATTTCTCCGTCCCCAGATCTAAGCCAATTCTCATTTACGTTAAATTCACGACAAATCGAGATAATTACAGAATCTAATGGAATACGATTACCAGTTTCGTATCCAGTGATCGTAGATTGCTTAACACCAATTCGATTACCAAATTCAGTTTGATTAAGATTTAATGCTTTTCGCAGTTCTCGCAATCGTTGGTTCATAATATACCTCCTTTCATATAAGTTAATATATCACGAAAAAAAACGCAATGCAATATTTTTTAATGAAAAATGATTGACATTTATATTGCGATGCGATAATATAAAACCACAAAGAGATAAAATGATATACAGCAACAAGAAAACGAAGCACCAGGAAAGGAGATGAGAAAGAATGTGGATCTCAAAAAAGAAGTATTTGGAAATGAAAGAAATGATTCAAGATTTAAAAGAAGATAAAAAAATTCTCCAAACCGTATGTGAAAAATACAAAACGGATTTGGAGAAAAAACCAGCGACTATTTATATTAGAGAACCTTATCCAGGAACACAGAAAGATGCTAAATAGTAGGCTGAGATTTTAAGAAACTTTGGTATGTAACATTAACATGGCAAGTAGAATTCGAATGATCACATTGTAACGTAATGGGAATTGTTTTGAATTCTGGCATAACACCCATCCTTCCGTAATTACTTGGGAATGACGGTTCCCTGTAAGTCAATTATACGGAAAAGGATGTAATTAAACAAGATAACGAAGCACCAGGAAAGAAGGTGAAATGGTGACAGAACAAGAGATCAGGGACATGGGAGTCCGATGTGCATTAAGACATACGGATTCTTTAAGAATGCAGGCAGCAGAAGGGGAAAAGGCAGATTTTACAGAACCATGCAAGAACTGTCCAGATATAGAATCATGCAACTGTGATTGCAGTACAACGACAAAAAAGATTGCAGACGAAGCAGGATATAACACCGATTTAGTAGGTGGAACAATAAATCTATATCGAATGAAAAGCATGGAAGTTATTGTGAATGAAAATGAAAAAGGAATGTCATTAGACATTAAAACAAAATGTCCGGTAAAACTAAGAGAACCAGGACGATTAATAAGAGGCATATATAAAGCTCGTTTAAAAGTAGCTAAAAAAATTATACGCAAAGAAAAGGAGAAGGCAAAAAAAGAAAATAAAGAAGAAGAGTTTAAAAATAAAGTGCAGCAAATTATAAACATAATGAATGTATGTGGGAATTTGGTGTTGGTACAGGATGAAAAAGAAATTTTAAGACTTATAACTTGTGGAGATATTGGACTCGCAGAAGAACTCTTTGAGAATATAAAAAAAGAACTCTCCGAAGTAATAACGGAGAGTTAAGGAATTATAAAAGATTTTTGATGTTCTCAAGAATTTCTATAGCTTGAGAAAGTATAACATTACTCTTCTTTAAAAGTTGTTCTAAAAATGTCAAAGCTGCAAGAATTGTTAAGGCATCTTGTTTTATGACTACAGAAAGTTTAATGCAAAGATCTTTTATTTTATCAAATATGGCTTGAGGAACGAGCTGATTAGACTGTTTTACAGTAAGACTTGCTTTGAGTTCAGCAATCTCTAAATCAATATGATTGCATTTAGACAGCCGATCATGCGTGAAATTAGATAACTCTTTATGTGTTGCCAAAATAGTGTTCTCCTTCCTTATTTACTTGGACGTGGCAGTGTCCTGTAAGTTCATTATAGGAAGAAAGATGTAAATAAACAAGGAGAATACTGTTTTGGCAACACAGGAAAAAGTAAATAGCAAATAAGGCAGCAGATGGATTGACACTCCGTCCGATCAAAATGCAGGCATTTGACATTGCCTGACTGCGATCCAAAGAAATCCTTAACTCCGTACACCACGCGGAGAACTCCCCTTAAAAATAATCATTATTATGTGAATAAATCGGGCGGAGTGTCAATCCATTTGCAACACAAAAGAAAGAAGGTGGAAATATGACAGAGAAAAGAAAAGAGATGTTTGAAAGAACAGTGGAGAACCTTAAGAAACTGGACAAGGAATCCTTGGCAATCGTAAAGGCAAGCATCGAGATTTTGGCTGCACGTCAGCAGATGGATGAGAACACTCCAACGAATGCTGCATAACAGACAAGCAGATACAAATAGACTGAGAAGAGAGGAGGGAACGCTATGGAAGAATATAAGGTAAGACGATTCGTAAATGACAAAGAAGTAAGAGAACTGACACCAGAACAAAAAAAGATGATGGCAGTGACAGTGATCAGAGCCATCGGAGCAAAAGAAAAGAAAACAGCCCGGTGAGATTCCGGGCAGGAAGGACAAGCATAAAATGGGACCAATGCAAATGAAATTATTAAACGAGATAGAGAAGTCAATGAGATTGAAGGAAAATGGAATGAATATAGCATCGGTGGTAACGCTGCAGGAAGCATGTGTAGAAGCAGCAAGAGATGTAAACGAGTACATATCTCCGTTATGTGACGCAACAGTACACATTACGATTGGAGTATTAAGATATGTTGCAGATCTCCTGGAAGAGGAGGGGGGGCTAGATGAATCAGGAAAAGAAATGGCAAAAAAAGTGCAAGAAGCCCTACATAGCTCAACGACAGTAGAAGCATACAAGTATAAAGAGGAGAAAAAATAGTGATGAGTGAAAATAAAAAAGGCCCAGGAAGTAGCCTAGCTAACTCCCAAGGCACAAATAAAAGTTCAAACAAATTATATCATGAAAGAAACGAAGAAAGCAAGATGAATATCAGTACAGCTGTGAGCGTGCTGAAAAATGATATCGAAAGATATGATGAGCAAATGAAGATGCATGGAATAATGGGAGGAGATTTATTGGATGAAAATCCGACAATCTCTGCAATGAGAAAAGCAGTTGAAATACTGGAAAATATTAAAATAGTATATCAAAAAACTGTGATTCCAAATGAATTATATAGAGATGGAAACATTGAACATGTAAAGAAAGGCTCTGCTATAGGAATGGCAGATGAGCTGATTAATTATATAGAGTTTAAAGACAGGTATATCTTGGAACTTGATCAAAAAGAAATAGTAGGAAAATTGATGATCGTAGATATGCGTAAAGGAGCAAAAAATGAGTGATAAGACAGGGAAAATAGATGAGATTGACGATGAGAAATCATAAATCTTATACATACAGAGCTTCCTTGATTCGCGTGGATAATAACTGCGCGATCGGGGACATTGTGGACAAGCTTGGTAAATATGAGGACATATGTGATGATCCGGAGAGATTGAAAGAAATAGTAAAAGAAAAAAGCATCCCGGAACAGTAAACTGGGATGCTTTTTCAATGCCATATTGTGGATTAAAAACCACAAATATAGTATAGCAAATTAAAAACGAAAAAGCAAGGAAATAAGCGGTTCGAATCCGCTTTTAAGACTCGATAAAAGTATTAAGTTTGAGTAAATACTAATAGATTAAACGAACAGTACAAAGAGGAGAGACAAGATGCCATATTGGATTAGAAGAGTGTACGCAGGCAAGACAGTAGAGATAAAGAAATACTACAGCCGAAAGCATAAACCAAAAGAGAAGAGAGCCAAAACTGGAGAACCAAGTAGACTAGAACAGGAGAATGTAAATATCAGAAGACAAACAGAACAGCTAAGATGGAAATTAAACTGTAACTTCCAAGGTGGAGATATGTTCATCACATTTTCCTACAGAAAAGACGAAAGACCAGACACATACAAAGAGATGTTAAAGCAGAAGGATAAACTGATCAGAGATCTAAGAAAACAGTATAAAAAGATTGGAAAAGAATTTAAGTATGTATATGTGTTGGAAACAGGAGACAAAGGCGCAAGGCACATACACATGGTGATTGAAAGCATTGATACAAAAGCAATAAAAAAATGCTGGGATCGTGGACGAATTCACATCAGGCTTCTTGACGACACAGGGCAATATGGGAAACTAGCATCATATCTGGTAAAAGAAAAAGGACGTAAAAAAATGGAGAAATACGGGGGTAAGACATACTCCCCCATCTAGGAATTTAAAACAGCCACACATCGAGAAAGATGTGATCTGGGAATGTGATTTCTTCAGAGAGGATGCAAAAAGTCCAAAAGGATACTACATAGACAAACGACACGATGAAAACAATGGCGGAGTACGAAAAGGAAGTACAGAAAGAGGATATAAATTTGTAGAGTACATTTTAGTTCAAAATGGATACAGATCTTGGAACATAGACGATGGAGGGTAAAGAATGAGTAGAGCAAGAAGACAACAGTACATGCTAAGAACAGAAGCAAGCGAACAAGAAGCAGTGATCACGATCTGCAAGTTCATGGAGAACCGCTATCCAGAATTGAAATTACTGCATCACTGCCCAAATGGTGGGAAGCGCGATCGCGTAAGTGCAGCAGTTCTGAAAAGGCAGGGAGTAAAGGCAGGAGTTCCAGATCTGCATCTCCCGGCACCAAAAGGGAAGTACGCATCTTTGTACATCGAAATGAAATACGGAGACGGAAGACTGCAAAAGGAACAGAAGGAATTCTTAAAACAGGCAGCAGACTATGGAAACTTCGTTGCTGTCTGCTACAGCCAAGAGATCGCGCTAAAAGTGATCGAAGATTATGTAACACTAAAAACAGGAGAGATAATGCCGATTGAGAACAACCAGGTGTTGAAAAGATGGGAGGAAAAGAAATGGCAAAAGTAATAAAGATGGTCGCAGCGTTTGACTATCCGAATACAATGGAAAAAGTATTGCCGATAGAAGAGATTGTAGAAAGAATAACCGAAAAAGGTTACAAAGTAGAAATCGGCAAAATAGACATGATGCTTATGCAAACTGAAGGAAAACGTATTAAAGTTTACGAAGAAACTGAATTGTAGAAAACAGAGGAGAAACAAAATGGAAGCAAGAAAATGTGATGTGTGTGGAGGATTCTTTTTGCCATATATAGCATCAAATAAGATTGGCGGTAAAAGTGATTCATATAACGAGATAATAGTAAAAGAAAAAAGGATGGGATTAAAAAACGCAAATAGATATCAAGAATATGACGTCTGCGGAAAATGCAGCAAAGAATTAAATAAATGGTTAAAAGGAAACAAAGAAAACTAAGATAACAAATAAATAGCCATATTAGGAGGAAAAATCATGAAAGTAATTGGCGTTGGAAACTTAAAAGGTGGAGTTGGAAAGACGACGACATCAACATCTCTGGCGTATCTGTTAGGAAGATATGGGAAGAAGGTGCTGATGGTAGATGCAGATGCACAAGGAAATGCTTCAGGAACTATGGGGGTATATGATCCGAACGAAAAAGGACTTGCCGGAATATTACTGGAGCAGCAAAGTACAGAAGAAACGATCAGACGCACAAGATATGAGAATGTAGATATTATCCCGGCAAACATGTGGCTGATGCAGGCAAACGCTCAACTGCTCTATAGTATGGAAAACCAGATAGATCGCATTGAAAAAATGCTGAATGATGAATGTATCAACAACAAATATGATTATGTGATCTGTGATTGTGGATTGTTGCTTGATGTAACAGTGCTAAATGTGGTTAAAGCATCGGATTTGTTAATAATTCCGGTCAAAGCAGGAGGTTATGGAATTGATGCGGTTGAAAACATGATTGAGCAGACAAAAGGAATTCATGAAGGGCAGCAGATCAAGGTCTTAATGACGATGAAAACTGGGAATATAACAAACAAAGATACAGCACAGTGGCTAAGAGATACATATAAAGACAAGATGTTCAAAACAGAAATTAGAAGATCAGTTGTTGCAGAAAAAGCAGAAACAGCAAAAAGACCACTTCCAGAAATGTCAAGAGGAAGCAATGCAGCGAAAGATTACAACAACGTGATCAGAGAAATTATGACAGACGAAGAATGGAATGCAGCACAAGCGTATATCGAATCAAAGCGAAGAAACAAGAAGACTGGAAGATTCCAGAAAGTAGACTAGGAAAGGAGGGAAAAGACATGGCAGGATTTAACGTAATGGACATGCTTAATAAGACAAGCAAAGAAGGAATCGAAGAGAAGCCAAAGGCACGATTCAGAACAAAAGACATAGATATCTATAACATTTACGCAAACGAAGACAACATAAGTGATCAGATCGGCATCGATGAAAAGGCAGCAGAGATCAAACTTCTTGGACTGCTACAGCCATTAGAAGTTATGTATGAGCCTAACCAGAGAGGAGAAGAATACAAGCTGATCGGTGGCGAACGAAGATGGAGAGCATTAAAGAAACTGGTAGAGGAAGAAGATCTCCAGGAATTTAGGGAAGCAACATGCCAGATCAGAAAGCCACGAAGCAAAAATGAAGAGATCATAGAGCTATGCATCTCCAACAGTTACAGAAAAGCAACACCAGAAAAAGAACTGGAAAGAATCAAATTATTAACGGATGCACTGAAAGATGCAAAGGCAGCAGGAGAGAAGATAATGGGCTACGATCTAGAATCTGGAAGACTGAGAGACATAGCAGCAAAGATTCTTGGAAAGAAACCGACACAGATCGCAAATGCAATGAGCATCAACAGTAATTTGATTCCAGAGCTGAGAAAACTGTTAGAAAAACAGAAAATTAGTTTTTCTGTAGCTGTAGAGATCGCAGGACTGGAAGAAGATGAACAGGAAGAAATATACAGTTGGTATCCGGACGAGATCATAACTGTCAAGAAGATAAGAGAGTACAAACAACGCATCCTGGAAGAACAACGAGAAGCAGAACTAAAGGAATCAAGGCAGGAAGCAGAAGCGGACGAAACCGAAGAAGAGGAAGAAACAGAGATTGAAGGACAGATGGAATTAGAAAAAGATTTTCCAGAATATTGTCCAGAGCCGGATGAAATACAAAGACAGGCGATAGAAGCATTTGCGGAGTATATGCAAAGTGATATTCGCAGTGCTGGTATAAACAATTTATCTGAATTGAAAGAATACATGAAGATCCATTATAGAAACTCTGGTGGAACATTGCGAGGATCAAATGGCTTTGATGGATGGTATGACTGCGGAAAAGGATTTATAACATTGTCTATTGATAATGGTGACGATGATCCTTTTCATGAGGTTGTTAAAAAGACAATTGTTAAAATGGCAGATGCAATCTGTGAACTAATCAAATTTGACACAGAAGAACAAAAGGAAGAACGTGTAGAGATTCCGCAGACCAACAAAGTAGAAGTACAGGAAACCAGATCAGATGAAAGAAGACACCGCTTAAAAATTGCGAAAATGTTCTTTGACGTGGTGGATGCAGGAAAGAAATCGTTTGAGCTGCAAAAGAATGATAGAAACTATCAGATCGGAGATATTCTTGAAATGCATGAAATGGACAATGGAGAAGAGACAGGAAGGATAACAGAGAAGAAAGTGATTTATGTTCTGGAAGGTTTTAAAGGATTAGAAAAAGGTTATTGTATTTTAGGATTAAAAGAAGTGGAGGAAGTATGAACAAAGTAATACTAATGGGCAGATTAACCAGGAAGCCTGAGATAAGCTGGAACGAGGAAGATCTATGTATAGCAAGGTTCACGCTTGCAGTAGATCGCAGATTTAAGCGAGAAGGGCAGCAGGACGCAGATTTTATCGGATGTGTTGCATTTGGAAAAAACGCAGAATTTGCAGATAAGTATTTGAATCAAGGAACTAAGATCGCACTGGAAGGGAGAATCCAGACAGGAAGCTACATAAAAACGGACGGAACAAAAGTATACACGACAGAGATTGTGGCGGAGAACATGGAATTTGCAGAAAGGAAGGAACAATGATCGAAGGGATAAAGAAGATAAGAGAAGCGTTTAGAAAGATAACAGCAGGACTCAGAAAAGATGGAACGATCAATGCGCGTCCAGGATATGAAAGCTATATAAAAGAGAAACTGAAAGAAAAAGAGGAAGTGCCAGGAAAAGCAATAATGTTTGTAGATGGAGAAAAAAATGCAGAATTAACGCAAATTAAAAAGGCTGCACTGAAGACGGGAGAAGCAGAGAATGTTTGGGCCGTGTGTGGAATTAGAGGGAAAATACATCCGAAAGTAGTTGAAATTAAATTATGTGCAAACAGAAAGCAAAAGAGAAAACTGCATAACAAGGGGAATAACAAAAGAAAAATGAATGGACAACCACTAAAAAGATTTATAGCAAAGCAAAAGGTCCGAAAAAGAAAGGTGTCCGAATCGGACACAATGAAATAATGCACTACTGGTGGGAACCAGTTGCAATATACCACAAGCAACTATTAACAAACGCATAAGAAACAAAAAGTCATGTATAAGCCATGAGATCTATTAGCCTACTGCCGGGAAAAGGCAGCAGGCGGAAAGGAGAACAGACAGCTTAGTTCTTTACCTGATTAAGATTCTTTTAGTAACTATTAACAACGAGCCAATCACAAACATATTTTTTCAGATTCTATTATGATGTAACTTTTAACGATATACCAGATTTAGTTTTTACAATTATTTTTTTAATACAAAACCTAAAAAGAAAGAATCACAATGAATTATATGATCAGGCAAAAAGAAACAGAACAGTGATCACGAATAATACATTGGTTCAGGCAAAGAACTAAGCTGTCTGAAACGAAACTATGCAATACACAGAAGATTTTAAACGAGGAATCGTAAGAACATTATTAGCGTCAGGGATGACAAGGAAGGAATTTGCCGCGAAAACAAAAATAACAGTACAAGCGTTAAGAAAATGGGTAAAACAATACAAAGACGAAGAAATAAAAAATGTAGATCATAACAATCGCAGCAAATACAGCGAAGAATACAAAAAAAGTATTGTATCGAAAATGCTGTTTGATGGGATCACATATGAAACAATGTCAAAGAAAACAGGAATCAGTAGTCAATTACTAGAGTATTGGGACAACAAATATCGATATATATTGATCGATGAATTTGAAAAAAGGATGGCAAATAGAAGGAAAAAGAAAGTTAAGAAAGAAGCAAGATGGCATAGATACGGAGCAGGTGCTGGAAGGTATGAATAGGAGAAGAAAATGAAGATAAACGAATATATAAAAGCGTTTTATGAAAAAAATGATGATATCCGTTCGCTACCATGGATTATATGCAAAGATGGATTCAGGATGAGCGTACAAGTTGGCCGTGGAATGAATAGCATCCCAAAGCATATTATTAGCGACGAAGAATGGGAAAACGGAAAAAGATATGTATGTGTAGAATGCGGAGTGCTAAATGCAGAGGAAGAAGCTCTAAAACCATATGCAGAAGATTCGGAAAATTTATTGGAAACAATATATGCATACGTACCAGCAAACCTGGTTGATGTAATTATAAAAATACATGGAGGAATGATGAATGAGGAGGTAGAAAATAATGGCAACAATTAGAAACAGACTAGGAAAAATCAATATGTTTACACAAGGGCGAGATTTTGACATACCTAAATACCTTGCAGAAAAAGGATTGGATGTAAATGTAGAATATGTGCCAAACGGAATGGATAACGGAATGCTAGCAATTGAAGTATTCGAAACAAAAGAAATAAAAAAAGAAAATGATAACGAAAAAAGAATGGAAAGAAAATGGTAGAGCTTATTATTGAAATAATTATCGGGATGATATTAGGTGCAACAGCGATGTCACTTTGCGCAGCAGCAAAAGAGAGGGATAAACGATGACAAAGGAATTACAAAATACTAAAAAACTTACAGAGGATACAAAAGAAGAACACGAGAAAAGCAAAACGATAACTGACATACTAGAAGAAATAAAGCAGGAGATGTGCGATGAATATTGCAAATATCCAACGCTTGTAGATGACAGAGAAGATTTATTTGCGGATGACAGTCCTTGTATGAAGTGCCCGTTAACTAGATTATAGGAGAAAATGATAATTGAAAGAGATAATTGAAAGAGACGAAGAAAAAAATACATGTTTGGTTGCACGATGTGAAAATTGCGGAAGATTGCATGTATATAAAAGAGAAAGAAAAGATGGAGAAGGATGTTTGTGTTGCGGTGGCGGACCAATGCGAATGTTGGGGAATGCAATCGTACATGAAAACAAGACATCAGATGTGAAAGTTAGGGTATCTGTAGAGCGTGAAGAACTAGATAAGCTTATAAAGGATATGGATAGAGTTAATCGGTTGGCGGATGAAACCTATGACAAGATAAGAAAAATGAGCAAAATTAAAATTGAATGTTAGGAGACAAAATGAACGACTTATTAATTAAAGCACTTATTACAGTAATGATAATAGATGCAGGAATGCACTTTTATTATGATTACAAAAAGAATACATACCAAAGCCTAAAGTTTTTGATACTAACGGTATTAATGGCAGTTTCGGTTGGAGCAGCATTAACAAAACAAGAAACAGATAACGTGCAGCAACGAATGAAAATAATAGAACAAAAAATAGAAATGCAAGAAGAAGGAAAGGAGCCAGAAGAGGATGGAACAATTCATGAAATGCGCGTGCATGGTGATGCTGATAATAGACATAATAAAGGACATAAAGAGCAAATTAAAGTATATAAAGAAAGAGGAATAAATGTTAATGACGATAGGGCTAGAGATGAGAAAAGATGTGTTGGAATGCTTTTTAAAACATGAAATATGGATGGAAATCACTTTGTTTGGTGGAATTGAGGTGGAATGATATCTGCGAAAAGCAAGTGCAGAAGAATTAAAAGATTATCAACGCTATTATTTGGCATTCGAAGAATGTGAAAAATATTATTATGTAACATATAAAAAAAGTGGAAAACCAGATAAAGAGTTATATTTTGACGAAAGAAGTGTACTGAGTATAACTTGGGAAGGAAAACCATTCGAGAAAATCATAGATGGAGAAAAAAGATGGGATATAGAGATTGTCCGTGCTTGAAATGCGACCACGGCGGAGAAAGAGAAAAGAGAATTGAATGCAGGAGAAAATGCACAGAATTTGTTGCTTGGAAACTAAGCATGCAGGCGGTAAGACAAAAGAAGAAAGAAGACAAGAATAAATTTTATTCGGAAACGAAACTAAAATGCTACAGAAGAAAAGCGATGAAACAAAAAACTGGACGGAAAAGGTAGCAGATCGTCGACTGGAGGAGATAGGATGCAGAATATAAGACCGGTATCAGAAAAGAAATGGGACATAAGCAATCACGCGTTTTATCAAGCGTATCATTTTGCAATGAGATACAAAGAATTTAAGGACATTCTTAGATACAAAACAAATACTGTAGGAAGTCCTAAGTTTGGAGATACGACAGGATCTGGAGTAACAAAGAGTGCAACAGAGGAATTGGCAATCAAAAGAGCATGGGCAAAGAAGAACTACAAGATGATAGAAGAGTCAGCGAAGCAAGCAGATCAGCAACTGTACAAGTACATACTCAAAGCAGTAACAGAAGAAGGGATAACATACAAGTACCTGAAAACGGTGATGAATATACCAGCTGGAAGGAACTACTTCTACGAAAAGAGGAGAAAGTTCTACTACATCTTATCAAAGAAATTAGACAATTAAGAAGGGAGAAGAATATGAACGAAGATATGAAGATTGGAACTAAAATTGCTCTAGAAGGAGTAAAAGAAGAATTAATAAAAGTAAGAGCAGAATTGAAAAGAAAGGGGTATGACAATAGAAGAGGATTTACGACAATCGAAGCATATATAGACGATTCGATAAAAGAATTAAAATGAAAAGAAATGTAAAATAAAGAAAACAAAGGGAAGAGAGGGACTCACATACAATTTAAAGTGCTATTATAGTAGCATGAATTAAAAAGGGAACGAGAATGTAAGCCATACGGCAGCAGATCTTGTTTCCTTTTTTATTATGGACCTCTAGCTCAGTTGGTCAGAGCAGTCGGCTCATAACCGATCGGTCCAGGGTTCGAGTCCCTGGAGGTCCAGTAGAAGGAAGTGATACAATGCCAATTTATAAACGATGCAGCAAATGTGGGAAAAGAATTCCATCCGGTACAACATGTGAATGCATTAAGCAGATCAAACGGCAGCAGAAGAAGGAACGAGATAAGGACTACGATCAGCACCGAAGGAACAAGACACGCGCTACATTCTACAAGACAAAAGCTTGGAGACTGACAAAGGAAGATGTACTCACACATTACATGTACATAGATCTCTACGCATACTATCACGATGGTAAGTTCGTACCAGCGACGATGGTTCATCACATTGTTCCGATATCGACAGACTATGCGAAGAGACTAGACAGAGGAAATCTTATAGCGCTAAGCGACAAGAGCCACGGTATAGTGCATAAAGCAATGAAAGAAGGAAGAGAAGAAGAGATCATCCGCTTGCTTCTTGGATACAAAGAGAAATGGGAGAAAAAGGAAAATTCAGAGGTGGGAGGGGTGGTCAAATTGTTTTGATCATTCCTATAGACCGCACGCCCTAGATTTCTTTTCGCAAAATTCTAAATATAAAATTTGAAAAATGAAAGGAGTGAGAAAATGCCACGCAAACGAAAACCACTTGCAACACAAAAAGGGAATCTGACAGTTGCACAACAGGAAGACAAAAAACTGGAAGAACGACTTGTGCTCACAGGCAAGGAAACCCTAGCAAAACCGCCAACTTGGCTCATTGATGCCAGGGCTAAAAATGAATTTAAAAGACTTGTAAAAGAGTTCGAAAAAATGGAAATTGATGTGATCGGTAACCTGGATGTGAACAACCTGGGGTGCTATTGTAATGCGTTTTCTTACTATATTTCAGTTACAAAACAGCTCAAAAAAGAGAATAAAGTGATTAAAAAACCGACTCAAAATGGCGAAATTTTGGTTAAAAATCCACTGTGTGATCTGCAAAAAATGTATTCAGAGGAGATGAGGAAGTTCGCATCGATGTGTGGACTCACGATAGATTCGAGACTGAAAGCGGCAACGATTGCGAGAGAAGGCATTGATAACGAGATCAATGATGAATTCGGTGACATATGACAGTAAAAAACAGGCTGATCAGGTATGCAACCGACTGCATTAGCGGAAATATAATCTCTTGCAAGAAGCATAAACAGGCATGCAGCAGATTCTTGAGAGATGTGAAAAGGGAAGAAAGTGGGGAAGCCTCTTTTTACTGGGACGACCAAGAAGCACAAAAAATTATCAAATGGTTTAGCTTACTGCGACATTCAAAAGGAGTCCTAGCAGGAAAGCCGATCAAGCTGACAGAATGGCAGCAGTTTCATTTGTGCCAATTGTATGGTTGGAGAAGAAAAGAGGATGGGTATAAGCGGTTTAAGAAAAGTTTTATAGAGGTTGCACGAAAAAACGCAAAGAGCCAGGAAGAAGCAGGCGTTGCATTGTATGAGATTTCTGTGCAGGCAACAAAAAATAAAGAAGTTTATGAATACTATACAGCAGGTGTGAAACGAGATCAGTCTAAGATCGTATTTGAAGAAGCAAAACTGATGCTGAACGGATCGCCATTGAGAAAGAAGTTTAAACTTACAAATAATGCGATCACACATGTAAAAACAGGAAGCTATATAAAAGCATTGTCAAAAGAAGATGGAAAAACTGGAGACGGAACGAACCCAGCCGGGCTGATTGTAGACGAGTACCACCAGCACAAAACAACAGAGTTTCTTGACCTTGGACTTGGATCGAATACAAAAGAATCTTTGTTGATGATCATCACAACAGCTGGAATGGATCTGACGTATCCTTGCTATACACAGGAATACGATTACTGCAGCAAGGTGTTAGATTCTAATATTGATGTTGAAAATGATACATATCTGATTGACATCATGGAAATTGACCAGGGAGATGATATTGGAGATGAAGAAAACTGGAAGAAAGCGAATCCAATCAGAATGTCATATCCGGCCGGGCGAGAAAAAATCCGTGGAGATTACGAGATCGCAAAGGTAATTCCAGAAAAAATGATAGCCTTTTTAACAAAAATGCTGAACATGTGGGTACAGCAGAAGGAAAATGGCTACATGAATATGGAAAAATGGAAGAAATGTGAAGTGAAAAAACTTCCGATCGACATCAAAGGGAAGCCAGTTTATGTTGGCTTCGATATGTCTTCCAAAATTGATTTAACGTCAGTAGCGTTTGTGATTCCGTATAGAAATGGGAAACTGGACCAGACAGGAAGAGAAATCACAGAATACATTGTATTATCTCATTCGTTTATTCCAAACCAAGAAAAACTAATGGAAAGAGTATTCAGGGATAAAGTTCCATATGATGCATGGGAGAGACAAGGATTCATAACAATAACAAATAGCGAAATCGTGGACCAAAACGTAGTAATGGATTACGTTCTTAATTTTTGCAAAGAAAATGAACTGGATATCCAGACATTATGCTTTGATCCGGCAAATGCAAGTAAGATCATGATTGATTTATCGAATGAAGGCTATATTGTTGAAGAAGTTTATCAGAGCCACAAATCCTTGAATGAAGCAACAGAGGGATTCAGGGAAGAAGTGTACATGGGAACTGTATGCTATTTGTATAATCCGGTTTTGAATTACTCAATGAGTAATGCGGTGATTAAAAAAAATAATGGACTGATCAAGATCGATAAGGATGCAACATCCAAGAAGATTGATCCAGTAGATGCGACGCTGTGTGGCTATAAATTAGCAAGGTATCACGAATTTAACAATATCAGACAAGAAGCGTTAGATGAATTTTTAGCAAATGAATGGTAGGAAGAAAAATGGGAATAGCAGCAAACATTATAAATAAAATAACAAATTGGTTTAGGGGATCTCCAACAAAGGGAATGTCAGAAGAGGACTTTGCAGAATGGCTTGGAATTGGATACAGAAATAAGAGTGAATTGCGAGAGGTAACTTACTACACTTGCATGAAAATCTTATCGGAAACAATGGGGAAACTGCCAATTAAGGTTTATGAATGGCAAGGGAGCAAAGGAAAGGTTAGAGCAGATCCGGACGATACATCCAAACTACTAAATGAAAGACCGAATCCACATATGACACCATCTATATTCTTTGCAACAGTTGAGAACAATAGAAATCATTATGGGAATGGATATGTATGGATTCAACGAAGAATTTCCAGGTATGGAAGCGAAAACGTAGGCCTTTGGATTATGCAGTCAAATTGCGTGACACCGATCTATGATAACAAGGGAATATTTGCTGGAGAAGGCAAGATCTATTATCAATATACAGATCCGCTGGATGGAGAAATGTATGTATTTCCAGAAATGGATGTGCTGCACTTTAAAACGTCAATGACGTTAGATGGATTAACAGGAATCCCGGTACGAGATATGCTTGGAGATGTGGTAGAAGGGGCATCACAGAGCCAACAGTACATGTCGAATCTGTACAAAGGCGGAATGACTGCATCGATGGCACTACAGTATTCTGGAGAAATTGATGAATCAAGGATCAAATTATTGCAAAAGAAGTATGATAAGTATCTTTCAGGCCCGAAGAATGCCGGAAAGATTGTGCCAGTACCAGCAGGTATGCAGCTACAGCCATTAAATTACAAGCTGACAGATGCACAGTTCTTTGAACTGAAGAAATATACAGCGTTGCAAATTGCAGGAGCGTTCGGAGTCAAACCGAATCAGATCAATGATTATGAAAAGTCGTCCTATGCAAACAGCGAAATGCAGCAGCTGTCATTCTTAGTTGATACTATGTTATTCCCTCTGAAACAGTACGAAGAGGAATTAACGTACAAATTGTACATAGGAACAGATAAAAGCTGTAAATTCAACGAAAAAGCGATCCTGAGGACAGACTCCAAGACACAGATGGAAATACTTGCTCAGGGAGTTCAAAACGGAATGCGTAAGGTAAATGAAGCACGAGAACTGTTAGATCTTCCAAGAGATCCGGATGGAGACGTGCTTCTTATGAATGGAAACTTTATTCCAGTCAAAATGGCAGGAGAACAATATAAGAAAGGAGAAACGAGTGCTTGAAAGAACTAAAATTTTATAACAAAGATCGTGACGGAAACACAAAAGTTTGTGGATCTATGACGATTAAGAATCAGACAGATTCCTCAGCGGATCTGTTTTTTTACTTTATAGGAAAGTTCGCCTTTGGCTCCTTTCCAAAAGAAAAATAGCCCACATAAAAGTGGGCAGAGCAAACAGATGATCATGGTTTTAGAAAATATAAAAACCTTCTTCACCAAAATCATCACTAAACACATCTTCATTTAGAAAATAATCCATATCCAGCAGGTCATCCTCGCTCATATGGCGAATGTCCTCGGATGTCATACCTTCTGGGGGATTTGAAATATATTTTTCGCGTAGCTCTTTGATATTCTTTTTCATGGTAGGGTTCCTCCTTTATATGAGGATTATAGCATAAAAAGAAGTGGTCATGCAGAAGAACGCTTTCCACGGGAGCGGGACATTGCTTTCTCGTATAATTCTTCAAGAGGTACGCGGCGATGGTTATGATATATTTCTAGGATCACCATCTGTTGTTTACAATGAGGACAGATCAGAGGATCATAGCCAAAAGAAGAAAGGATCGCAGTACGCCACCGGTTAAAACAACGGAAAGTATGCCGTTTTTCTTTCGAAATAGCGAGATGGAGTTTTTTATCAATGGAACGATGTCTGGCATAAAGGCCGCCATAACGGATCATCTTGAAATGTTTTTCAGGGATGTGCCGGATAAGGCGTTTGATAAAATCCATGACAGGAATGGTTTCTTGAACGTATTGATCATCTTCGTGACGATTGTAATGGAAAGAGACAAGATCACCGGTATAAGAATCGACCCTGGAAGTGGCAATGACAGGGCGACCAAGATACCGGCCAATATATTTGGTAACAGTCTTAGGGTCACAACGGTTGGGTTTGGCATAAACATAGAAGCCGTGTTCATGTTCCAGATAACAACGGGCAGAAACTTTTTTAAAAGAAGGACCGATGCGGAGCAACATTTCCTTGAGGAGAGCAGTACGGAAAGCATTGCGAAGGAAAGTATAGTTGAAATGAGAGACATTACGCCAGAAAGCATCATCACTGTAACCGCCTTCAGAGATGAGACAATGGATATGAGGATTCCATTTAAGATCCCTGCCGAAAGTATGCAGGACCATGATAAAACCAGGGGTAAAGTTTTTGTGTTTGTTCATTTTAGAGAATAAGCGAAGGACAACACTGGAGACGGAATGAAAGAGACAGTTAAGGAGAGAGCGATCCTGCAGGAAAAAATCACGGAGGGACGCATCAATGGTAAAAACGCAATGACGGTGTCTGACATTAACGAGCTTAAAGGACATAGAGGTAGTGCGATCCATGGAATATTTATTACCGCAGGTAGGGCAGAAACGGCTGTGACAACGGAAAGGAACAAACTTGAGATTTCCGCAGTGGATACAGCCATACATGGCACCACCATAAGAAGGATCACCACAGTTGATCATCTTATCGATATTTTCCATCTCAGCAGGTCTGGGATGAAGAGTATATTTGATTTCTTCATAATGATCTGTAAAGATCTCTTGTAGGATATTCATGATTCTATTATGAAGGAAAAAGACAAAAAAAGAAACCCACCCCTCAAGAATGAGGGGCAGGGGAGTTGAAGTGTCGAAGACACTTTTTTATGGGGATATTGTAAGCGAAACATGGCAGAGCGAATGGTATGAAGACGATATGGCACCGGGAGATGTAAAAGAATTCCTTGATCAGTTGGACGGAACTGAAAACATTAACATCCATATCAATTCTGGCGGTGGTTCCGTGTTTGGCGGTATTGCAATCTACAACATGCTACGCCGCAACAATGCACACAAGACAGTGTATGTTGATGGATTAGCAGCAAGCATCGCATCCGTCATTATGATGGCAGGAGATGAGATCGTAATGCCTAAAAATGCAACAGTTATGATCCATAAGCCATCGGCAAGCTATTTTTTTACAACAAAAAATGCGGATGATCTGCGAAAGGATGCAGAATCTCTGGATACTTGCCAGGAAGCGATAATGCAGACATACATGACAAAAGCCAAGGTAGACAAAGAAGAAATTGAACAAAAAGTAAATGATGAAACATGGTTAACCGGAGAAGAGGCAGCAGAGTTATTTGACATAAAAGTCGAAGAAGCAAACGATGCAGTCGCATGTGCCGGAAGCTCCATGTTTTTTTGTTACAAAAATGTCCCAACAAGCCTGACTGCGCAGGGTAAAAATGCCAAGAAAAAGGATGAGCAGAGGCCTTTAAGCAGACAGGATATAAAAGAAATTTTCAACGAATCTTTTAGCGAGTACCAGGCAAGGGAAAAAGAGAAAAAAGAACTATTAGAAAGCTTAAACCAGTATGGAGAAAGGAAACAGAATGGATAAGAGAGAAATTGCAGCAAAAATTACACAGAAGAAAGAAGAGATCAAGAATCTGATCTCCCAGGATAAGTTAGAAGATGCAAAGAATGCAAGAAAAGAAATGCAGGAGCTTCAGGAGAAGTATGATCTTCTTGATGAAATGGAAAAAGAAGAAGGAGATGGTGTAAAGAACCAGGCAGCAGCAGGAAAAGTAAACGAAATCAAAGGAAAGAAAAACGTAGTATCTGCACTTGTAAATGCATTAAGAGCTGGGTTTAAAAAGAAACCAGTTGCAAAGGAAGATATGGAAGTGCTGGATGCTATGAAAGAGGGATCTGACGAAGATGGAGGCTTAACAGTACCAGCGGATATCTCTACAACGATTAGAACACTAAGACGTTCCGAAGATGCCTTAGAAACGATCGTAAGGACAGAACGCACAACAAAGGTAAAAGGCAGCAGAGTGTACGAAGTGAATGCAGATTCAGTTCCATTCGATACAGTAGACGAAGAAAGCCAGTTTCCTGATGTTGCAACTCCAGTTTTAAAGAAAGTTGAGTATGTGATAAAAAAATTCGGTGGAATCTTAAAAGCTACATATGAACTGCTGGAGGATTCCGACGAAAATATTATTTCTTACCTGGAAAACTGGATTGCAAGAAAAGTAAAAGCAACAAGAAATGCACTAATCATTAAAAAATTGGATGAAATGACGGATGGTTTTGAAATTGAAGCAACATCTGTCGATGATCTGAAAAACATCTTTAACGTCGAATTAGATCCGGCATTAGTCGCAGGATCGAAAGTGTTAACAAACCAGAGTGGTTTTAACTGGTTAGACAAATTAAAAGACAAAGAAGGAAATTACATCTTACAGAAAGATGTAACAAATCCGTCCAAAAGATTATTATTCGGCACATATCCGGTTGCAGTTATGTCTAATAAGACGATCAAAAATGGAGCTACTGGAAAGGTGCCGATTTATTGCGGAAACTTTGAAGAAGCGATCACACTGTTTGACAGAGAAAAGCTTACAATCGGAATTTCTACAGAAGCAGGAGATTTATGGAGTAAAGACCAGACTGGAATTAAAGTACGTGAACGATTAGACTGCCAGATCGTCGATGATATGGCGGTATATAAAGCAGAAATTCCGGCAGATCAGATCTCAGAACCAACAAAAAAATACAGAAGATCAGAACTGGAAGCAATGACTGTAGACGAAATTAAACAGCTTGCAACAACTAAGAGCTACACAATTACAAAGACAAAGAAAGATGAGATCATTGAAGAGTTTATCACAGCTCAGAAAGGATGATAAATGGATGCTGATGTACGTTCACAGCTTCTTGAAGAAGCGAGCGAATATCTAAAGGTTGAAGAAGACGATGTCGTATTCAATCTTGCATTTGATGCAGCATGTGAAACAGTGGCGGCAGCAGTTGGAAAGTTTGATGAAAACAGTGCAAGAATGAAACTTGCACTGTTTTTGATCATGCAGCAATTGTATGATAACCGATCTATCCTGGAAACAAAGAATAACGAGAAAATTTCGTACATTGCAAGAACGATCTTATTGCAGTTACAATTGGAAAATTATTCGGAGGATGAAGATGATTAACATCGGAGACATGAATAAAAAAATAGAGATCTATGGTTTTGGATGGGATAAGGATGAACTTGGACAAAAAATCAGAAAAGAAAAGTTAATTGCCAGAGTATGGGCAAAAGTTCGCCTGATCCGATCTTCCGAATCAATCAAGCTTCTGAAAAACGAAGCAACGGAAGAAATGCAATTTACGATCAGATATCGAAAAGGAATTGATAAAAACATGAAAATTCGATACAAGGATCAAATGTATGGAATTGATTCGGTAGAAAATGAAAACGAAGCGGATAGATTTCTGATACTGCATGCGGAGGCTGTAGAAGATGAAAATAAGAGCGAAAACAACATTTGTAGGTACATTTAACATGAAAAAAGATGAGATCAAAGAATGTGACGATCGAAGAGTCGTAAATGATCTGAAAAAACTTGGATTAGTAGAAGATGTACCAGAAGAAAAAGAATCGGTGTCCGATTCGGACACAATGGAGCAAAAAAACGATGTCAGATGAAATTGATTTTGAATTCGACACTGCTACGTTCGATGAATTACGAGAGAGTCTGGAGAAAGTAGCAAAGAGGTATCCGGATTATGCAGAAAAAGAACTAAAAAAAGAAGGAAGAGAATTCAGCAAGGCTGTAAGAAAAGAAGCTTTATCCGCTACAGATAAACACACAGGAAATCTTACAAAAGGATTCCGACTAGGACCAGTAAAGCATATCAATGGTGTAATCCTGGAAGAATTTATGGCAGAGGGAAGAAAAAATCCGCACTGGCATCTGGTTGAAAATGGTCATGAGATCATAACGCCATTTAAAAAGAATGGGAAAAAACTCAAAAATGGTGGTAAATGTGTTGGCTTTGTCCCAGGAAAAAGAATTGTATCAGCAGTTCTGAAAAACTGGGGCGGAAAGCACGAAGAACGACTAAGAAGAGTCTTACAAAGAGTAAAGGATGATGCAGGACTATGATCACGATTGATGACATGAAAAAAGCGGTCGTAGCCGCATTAAATGAGAACTTTGATTATCCATGTTACGAATTTGGAGTCGTAGAACAAATGGAATATCCGTGTTTCTTTGTACGAATCACGGAAAATGGAGAGCTATACACGAAAAACAGGTATCAACAGCGTTACGCTGTAGAAATTGTTCTTATGCATGAAAGAGGCGAGTATGGACAGGAAATCAAAGTATTGAAAGATATTGAAAAAATAAAGCAAATCTTTTTATTTGCGATGCAGACGGAAAAGAAAAAGGTTCCGATCATGAATTTTGGAATGGAATACACCGGAGAACGTGGAAATGTTCCACGGATCACATTTGATTCAGAATTCCTGGACGACTTATACAAGCCATCGGATGCACCGCTAATGAAAGAATTAGAAATGAAGGAGGACCTAAACAATGGGAATGCCAAGCATTAACATTATATTCAGAGAACTTGCAAAGACATTTGAACAGAGAAATGACAACGGAATTGTTGCTTTAGTCCTTGCAAATAATTCTGGAATGAATCCGAAAGAATACAGACCGGGAGATGATCTGGATGCTTCGATTGCAAAAGATGCAAAAATACAAATCCAGTTTGCAATGGAAGGTGGAAGAGAAAAGCCGCAGAAAGTAATCTGCTTTTTTGGACAGTCTGAATATGCAGATCTTGATACGATCCTGGATGAACTAGACAATGTAAAATTCGATTATCTTACATTCGGATCAGCATTACAGGAAGATCAGAAAGCAAAAGTAACGAAATGGATCAAAGAAAAAAGAGAATCAGGAAAGAAAGTAAAGGCAGTTCTTGCAAATACAACAGCGAACGATGAAGGAATTATCAACTACACGACTGAAAGTGTGACGATTAGTGGAGAAGAATATGATGCTGACAAGTTTTGCTCAAGGATTGCAGGAATCCTTGCAGGAACACCGCTTACAATGAGCTGCACGTACACAGTTCTGGAAGATGCAGAAAGCTGTACAAAATTATCCAAAAAAGAAATGGATGAAAAGATTGATGCAGGGGAGTTTATTGTGTTTAGGGATGGTGATTACATCCGTGTTGCAAGGGGCATCAATTCATTAACAACTGTATCAGATACAAAAACAGATGATTTTAAAAAAATAAAGATGATTGATGTGATGGATCACGTTTCGACCGATCTTACAGATACGATCAAAAACAACTGGTTAGGGCAGTATCCGAATAATTATGACAACAAATGCTTACTATTAGCGAATTGCCAAGAATATTTGGATGGACTTGTATCAAGAACAATTTTATCAAGTGCGTCAATCGAAATTGACATCGAAGGAAACAAGAAATACCTAGAGAGCAAAAACGAAGACACTGTGAACATGACAGAAGATCAGATCAAAAAAGCACTTACCGGGGAAAATGTTTTCTTAAGTTCACAGATGGGAATTCTTGACGCAATGGAAAACTTTAATATAGACATTGTAGTTTAGGAGGTACAAATGAAGACATTTGAAGATAATGACGTAATCAACGGCTCATGGGGAGAAGTATGGGTCGATAATGATTATATGGCACAAGCAACAGCACTGGAAGCAACAATCAAATTTACAAAAACAGACGTACCGCAGACAGGAAGATTGAATTCAGGAAAAAAAGTAACAGGTATCGAAGGAAGCGGAACGCTGAAATTAAATCACGCTTCATCTTATTTCAAAAAAAGAATTCTGACAGATATCAAAAATGGAAAAAACACACCATGCACGATTATTTCGAACTTAGATGATCCGACAGTGAATGGAAATGAGCGAGTTAAATTGACGAATTGTACGTTCGACGAAGTGAAACTTGTTGACTGGGAAGCAAACAAGTTAGGAGAAGAAAGTATTCCATTTACATTTACAACAGCCGAAATGCTGGATACAATCGACGATTAGAAGGAGAAAAAGAATGAATTTAATTGATAAATTATTAAGCGTAGACAAAGAAGAACTGACAAAAGAATGTACAAAAACATATCACAGTAAGAACATGGAACGACTGACTGGAGATGGAGAGATTACGCTGCGAAAAGTCAAAGAAAGAAAGCTGAGAGAACGTGCATTAAATACATTGGACAAGAAAGGAAACTTACTCCTGGTAAATGCACATGATTCAGATCTCCTTGTATTGATGGACGGAGTAAAAGAACCAAACCTAAAAGATGAAAGACTTTTAGAACATTTTGGAGCAGCAACACCAAAAGACTTAGCTGAATTATTGTTTGATGGAGAGATACAGGAGATCTCAGATGCAATCAATAATTTTTACAAGGACCAGGAAGACGAAGCAACAGAGAATGATGTAAAAAACTAATCTATGAAGACGGAGAAATCAACACAATGTATTGGTTATTTCGTCTTCATAATATTTTACCAAGAGATTTTACAGAAATGAGCAGTCATGAACAAATGATCATGGCTGCTTTTGTACATCAAGAGATTGAGGACATTAGGAAGGAGAATGAACAACTAAATGGCAAATAGATTTGTAGATGCAACGTTGCGTTTAGTGGATAAGTTCTCCTCTCCGCTTTCCAAAGCAACCGCAGAAATGCAAGCGAAGGGAAGACAGATCCAGAAAACGGCAAATAGCATCAAAAGAACTGGAAAAAACTTAGAATCCGTAGGGACATCGTTGGAAAAAAAGGTAACGGTGCCGATTATCGGAATCATGGCCGCTTCTGGAAAAATGGCGGACACATTTGAAAAGGATATGGGGCAGGTAAACACACTGCTCGATAATCATAATCACTTGAAAAGCTATAAAAACATGGCAATCAAGACATCAAATGAAACAGGCATAGCACTGCATACGATATCCGAAGGAGTTTACCAGATGATTTCCAGTATTGGAGACTCTGGAACAAAAACACAAAAGATTTTCAATGTTGCGGCAAAAGCTGCAAAGGGTGGCGGATCATCTGTACAGGAATCCGTGGCACTGATCAGCTCTGCTATGAAGGGGTATGACAGTGTAAATGTAAAAACAGCACAAAGCATCTCAGACATGGCTTTTCAGACTCAGAAATTAGGGGTCACAACCTATAAAGAATTAGCGGCATCGATGCAACCGCTATTCCCGTTGGGAAAATCATTAAATGTGTCATACCAAGAACTCTTTGGATCTATGGCAACCTTGACAGGTGTTACTGGCAATACTGCGGAAGTTACAACACAGATGAAAGGGTTGTTCACAGGTTTGTTAAAACCAACAGAATCCATGAGCAAACTGATGCAGAAATACGGCTATGAAAATGGTCAGGCTATGATAAAAGCAGAAGGAATGCAGGGAGTGCTGAAAATCTTGCAGAAAGAAACAGGTGGGCAGTCAAATAAGATGGCTCAGCTTTTTAGCAATTCAAGAGCATTAACCGCAGCGTTGGCACTGACTGGAAGCCAGTATGAAACGTTCAAAGAGAAGACTGCAAAGATGGGGAAAGCTCAGGGATCAACGGAAAAAGCTTTACAAGATATGCAGACATCTATGAGTAAGCTTCGAAAAACAATCAATGTTGTAAAAAATTCATTAACTGTATTTGGAAGTGCAGTATTACAGGTAGTAGTACCGCCAGCAACAAAGGCAGCGAACAAGCTCAGCGAGTTGACAGATAGATTTTCGAAGTTGTCTCCAGAAACGCAGAAATTTATTGTGAAAGTAGCATTGATTGTAGCGGCAGTTGGTCCGGCGATCGTGATTATCGCGAAACTAACACAAGGAGTTGGTGCGCTGTATTGGAATGTCGGAAGAATGATAAAAACTGTCCAAGGGGCAGAAAGTTTTGCTTCTTTAATTACTCCGGGTGGAAAAATTGTTTTAATTTTGACAGGAATTGCAATTGCTGCAGTTTTGGTATACAAAAATTGGAATAAAATTACGGCAGCAGCAAAAAATATGCAAAAAACGGCAGTCACAGCACTGAATGCAGCAGGCGTTGATACGAAAAAACTAGGATCAACTGTAAAGAGCATTGCTAAGACAGCTAGTTCAGCATTTGGAACAATAGGAAAAGGAGCAGGAAAGATTATAAGTGGCTTAAGGCCAGTAGCAACATTTCTTTCTGGAGCATTTAAAAAAACGTTTAATATTGTTTTGAGATTTGTAGTAGCAAGATATGCTGGATGGCTGAAATCGACGATTGATGTTGCGCATGGAGTCACAACAGCATTTAAAGGAATTATAGAATTTATTTCAGGCGTATTTACTGGAAACTGGAAAAAGGCATGGAATGGAGTAAAAAATATATTCAAGGGAGCATTTGAAGCACTTGTTGGTATTGCAAAAGCTCCACTTAATACAGTGATTGGACTTGTGAATACAGCAATCAGTGGATTAAACAAGGTTAGTGTAAAAATTCCATCATGGGTGCCTGGAAAATATGGTGGAAAACAATACGGTATCAATATTCCTAAGATTCCAATGCTAGCAAAAGGAACAAATAACTGGAGCGGTGGAATTGTGCAGATCAATGAGAAAGGTGGAGAAATTGTAGATCTTCCAAGAGGAAGCAGAGTTTACCCACACGACGATTCTGTCAGAATGGCACGGAATGAAGGAAAGAAAGTCTACAAGATAGAAAAACTTGCGGACACAATCATCGTAAGAGAAGAAGCTGACATTGATAAAATTGCTGAAAGAATTGCAGACAAACTAGAAGCAGTACCAGCATAAGGAGAACGTTATGGAAATATGGTTAAACAATGGAAATGACAAGATCCGATTCCCGGTATTGCCATCAAGTTTCAAAATCGGAACGTCACAAAACAACACGTCAGAAAATGTGCATAGAAAAGGAGAAATAAATCTGTTAGGCGAAAGGAACTTAGAAACAGTAGAGCTAAGTTCCTTTTTTCCAGCTCAGGAATATGATTTTTGTCAGTACAAAGGATTTAATACAAATCCATATACGTACATCAATAAGATAAAGGACTGGAAACAGAATAAGATCACTCCGACACTTGTGATAACTGGAAGAGCTGATTTTAACAAGTATGTATCTATAGAATCTTTGGAGTATGGAGAAGAAGATGGATCAGGAGATGCAGCATTTACAATCAGTTTAAAAGAGTACATCACAATATCTTATTCAGGAAAAAAGAAAAAAACATCGGGAGGGAAAAAAGTAAAAAAGAAATCTGGAAAGAAAAGAAACTCAAAGAGTAAAAAGACTATAAAATATACCGTTCGATCTGGAGATACATTAAAAAAGATTGCCAAGAGCAAAACAGGAAAATCTGCCAACGCTTCGAAGATCTATGCAAAAAATAAAAGCGTGATCGAAAAAGCGGCAAAAAAACATGGTAGAAGAAGCAGTAGTAAAGGAAGATATATTTATCAGGGAACGAAGTTGGTGATAACGGTATGAAAATTACATGGAAAGGAAATGACATATCTGATCTGGTTAATACAGTAACGTGGTCAGGAAGTGCTTATTCATCTGCACGATCCTTAGAATTTGCTCTTCCAAATCCAGCAGGAGATCCGAATGTAAAAACGCCAAACATAAAAACAGGCGATCTTATTTGTTTTTATGATGGTTCCAAGAAAAAGTTTCATGGAAAAGTTACAAAAAGAGAACGAAAAGGCGAAGCAGGTACAATAAGCTATACAGCGTACGATTATTTATTGTATCTGACCAGGAGCAAAGGAACGTACAAATTCAAGAAAAAAACGCCTGAACAGATCACAAGACTGATTTGCAAAGATCTGAAAATTAAAGTAAAAAACATTGCAAAAACAAAAGTAAAAATTAAGAAAATGCTTTTTACAGATAAAGAATATTACAACATGATTCTTGCAGCGTATACAAAAGCCCGAAAAAAAACAGGAACAAACTACCAGATCTTAATGGAAGGTGATCAATTATCAGTGATCAAAAAAGGAAAAATGTTAGATGTTACGCTAAATCAAAGCGAAGGCATAACAGAATCAAGTTATGAAGAAACAACTGATAACATGATCAACAAGGTTGCAATTTACAACTCCAAGAACAAAAAAATCGGTACAGTATCTAATAAAAACTGGATCAGCACATATGGAACATTTCAGGATTCTTTATCTGTTGAAAAAGGAAATGGAAAAAAAGAAGCAAAGAATACATTAACAGGATTAGAAAAAACAGCATCTCTAACAGCAATTGGAGATATAAGGTGTATCTCTGGTTATGGAATCAAAATTCACGATGTAGATTCTGGACTTGACGGAAATTTTTGGATTGAAAATGATTCACACACTTTTGAAAATGGAATCCATACAATGACGCTAGAACTGGCGTTTAAAAATATCATGGAAACAGAAAGTGATGATACCGAATCAAGTTCAAGTTCTGGAACTGTAAGTACAGGCATATTAAACGGAAGAAAAGTGAAAGCCTTATTTACAGCATATTATCCGGCATCAAATAAAATGGAGGGTGGATATTATGATTGTAAAGGAAAGAAGCTTGATCCAAGTAAATATACATGTGCTGCACCTGGTTCTGTGAAATATGGAACGCAAATACAAGTGCTTGGAACAAAAACGAGCAGAGATAAAAAAGTTCATAAGGTTAATGATCGTGGTGGCGCAATAAAAATTGTAAATGGCGTGTATCACTTTGACTTGCTCATGAAAACAAAAGCTCAGTGCAACAGATTTGGAAAACGAACAGGATATGCGATCATAGGAAATGGAACAGGATTCAAACAAAAGAAAGTTGATACCAAGCAAGCAGATAAAGTAATATCAAAAGCCAAAAAATACATAGGAAAAGTAAACTATGTATTTGGAGCATCGTCACCTGATTTGGGAAAAAGTGATTGTTCAGGTTTTACGTCATTTGTATTTCGAAAGGCGACAGGGAAGCAGATAGGAAGAAGTGCAAACGTTCAGGCGACAAGAGGAAGTAAGGTACAGAAAAAAGATCTGAGAAAAGGAGATCTTGTAATCTTCCAGGGAACATACAAAGCAGGACCATCGCATGTTGGCATTTACATCGGATCTAATAAATTTATTCATTGTTCTAATGCTGGAGTAAGAATAAGTAGCTTACAAAATGGTTACTATGCAAAACATTGGATGCAGGGAAGGAGAATCTTGTAATGAACGCATATGAAAGAATGTTAGAAGTTATGAGAAAACAAGGAAAAAAAGATAATCCGGCATCAATTGAAATTGCTTATGTCTCAGATGGACAAGTAATCCATCATGGACAGAAATTGGACAAAGATGATTATTTAATTACAGAAGGATTATCTCTGAAAAATGGAGATAAAGTTCTGATCGTACAGATAAACGATGAAGAATATGTAGTTATATGCAAGGTGGTGAGTGCGTAATGTTTCCGTTTGAGAAAGATACAGAAGAATTAGAAGAGGAAGAAGAAATTGAATATTATCCGAAAGAATATGATATTGATTTCTCTTCTGGAAAACTAAATGGGAAAATAGCAGAAGGAGCAAGAGCGTTAGCTGTATGGGCGTATTTTACAATTAAAATTGAAAGATATCGTTTTGTGCAGTATTCGTGGGAATACGGATCAGAAATCAATGATTTGATAGGATATACGCATTCTGATGAATATGTAAAAAGCGAGATAAATCGACTCATAACAGAATGCTTGGAACCGAATGCCTATATCACAGGCATAACAGATCTTGAAGTAGACAGAAGCAAAGAAACAATGAATATAAAATTCAGATTGCTAACAGAGTATGGAGATGAGGAGATGAATATAGATGTATGAAGATATGACAATGGATGTGATCATGGAAGAAATGATGGAAGAAATGCCAGATGGATTGGATACATCTGAGGGATCACTAATTTATCACTCATGTGCAAAACACGGAGCAAGACTGGAAGAAGTATATACAGAATTGTCGGCACTTGTTGATAATCAGTACAGCGACACTGCTGATCTGGATCATTTGGTAAGATTCGGACAAGAAAAAGGTGTGTACATAGAAGAAGCAACACCAGCACAATTTGAAGGTGTATTTAATGCAACTGTACCGATTGGAACGGAATTCAGCGGAGATGATTACAACTACATTGTAACAGATGTGATCAATGAAGAAGAACATAAGTATAGACTGGAATGTGAAGATGCAGGAACAGAACCAAATGGATGGACCGGAGATCTTATGTGCCTGGACGACATCGACGAGTTAGAAGATGCACAGTTGACGAAATTATTGGTTCCAGGAACAGACGAAGAAGATGAAGAATCTTACAGGATGCGAATAGAAGATTCTTTTGGAATTAAACCGTTTGCAGGAAACAAAGCATACTACAAAGAAGAAGTAGAAGCGATCGATGGAGTTGGTGGAGAAAAGACATACAGGAGAAAAGGCAGCAGTATATCAACTGTTATCATATCAGATGAATACAGAAAAGCATCGAAGGAGCTGATAGATTCAGTACAGAAGCAAGTAGATCCGGTACAAAATCATGGAGAAGGAATTGGAATTGCTCCGATAGGTCATGCTGTGATCATATCAACCGTAAATGAGTATACAGTAAATGTATCAGCAGTAGCGACTTACGATACTGGATACTCAGCAGAAGGTTTGAAAACGCAGATTGAAGATGCGATCGAAGAATATATGTTATCACTGCGAAAAACATGGGTTGATACAACTTCGATTATTGTGAGAAGGGCAGCAATAGAAAACGCGATATACAATATTGACGGAATTACAGACGTAACAAACGTACTCATAAATGGCGGTACTGAAAACATTACGTTGCAAGAAAATGTAATACCAATAAAGGGGGCGGTGTCATGCAGTTAGAAATCCCGGCAGCAATAGAAAACATAGATGAAATCATGGCAATTTATGCAGCAGAAGAAAAGGTTGGGCAACGCCTGGAAAAAGAAATAAGGGATAGAGATCTTGATACTTGTATTCGCACAGCAACCGAATACGGAATATCGAGACGAGAAAAAATCCTAAAAATACAGCCGCAGGATACAGATAGCCTGGAAGATCGAAGATTTAGAGTGCTAATAAAATGGTACGACGATTATCCATATACATACAACGATCTCTTAAATCGCTTAAATAATCTACTGGGCAATGGAAATTATACACTGGTAGTATTGCCAGAAGAAATGGAACTGAAATGTTTAGTGGAACTAACAAGGAAGCAAATGTATGCTGATTTTGAAAAATTAATGGATGAAATTGTTCCGATGAACATGACAATGGACATAGGGTTACGATACAACCAGCACGAAACATTACATGCATTTACACATGATTATTTGAAAAAATACACACATGAACAGGTTAGAAATACTGTTCTGAAAGGAGAATGAAGATGGCAACGAAGACAACGAATTATGGATTGGAAAAACCGGACGGAACAGATTTTTATGATGTCGATGTACAAAACAGCAACATGGATATTATCGATAAACAAATGAAAGCAAATGCTAATGCTATTACGCAGCTAAATTCTGATACAAAAAGCATAATACAGTTTTTAGGCAATATGACCACACCTAATAACTCAGAAGGTATCATTCATGCCAATTGGCCCGATAACATGGTGCCAGTAGCTATAAGAGTGAAAAAGTATGATCAATGGCGTTATAACGTATTAGGCATGGCATTGTATGGAAAAGAATTATATTTGATAGAAATCCCTTCTGCATATCAAGGATGTCCTTGTGAAGTTATATGCTATAAGTCAAATTAAAATATTTTAATTCCATAGGAAGTTTTCTTTGATCCATACAAGATCACAGCCAATTTTTTTGTTTTGTGGATAACTATTATTTGTCCATAACACATAACAATTCTCATTGTTAACTTCCTGAGATATTGCTTCAACACGTATATAACCAGTATCATATACATGCAATATCGCAGAACTCAAGCGATAACCTTGTTTACGATCAACATAAAAATAGTTGTTTCCAGTACCATTCAATTCGGCATATTGAGTTACAAGTGCATCTTTTAAGTCAGAATTTAGTTGCGGAGTGATGATAACTCCGCAACCGGAAAAGAGTATAATTTCACGCATAACTTACGAAGGAGATTTGAAATAATGCGTGACAAAATTATAAACAACATTTTAATCAAAATGGGCAGCAGAATTAGAAAAAATGATCTGGAGTTTCTTGGGCAAGTCTTAGTAGAAGAACTCAGAGATGTGCAGATTAAGAAAGAAACAACAGAATTGGCAGAATACAATGATAGCATGCGGAAGTTAAAAGATATGTTCTTAGCCACGCTGCTTATTGAAAACAAATCAAAGAGGACAATAGAACAGTACAATCTGCATTTAACACAATTTGCAGAGTTTTTTACATATAAAGAAGTAAAAGATATTGATGCAACAGATATCAGAAACTTTCTATATGCATACAAACAAAGTAGAGGTATATCGAATATATCTCTTAACAATAAGCGATCTGCTATTTCATCCTTTTTCTCATGGCTGGCTGATGAGGAGTACATTGATAAGGACCCGACCAGAAAAATTAAGAAAATCAAAGTAACAAAGAAAAAGAAGAAGGCGTTTACAGCTGATGAAATGGAACGTATGCGTATAGCATGTACGGATATTCGCGATCGGGCGTTGATAGAGATGTTAGCATCTACAGGTTGTCGTGTCTCAGAACTAAGCAGTATAAGGCTAAACGATATAGATTTTATTCGAAAGAAAGTGCGGATCATTGGTAAAGGAGATAAAGAGCGAACGGTGTTTATATCGGACCAAGCAATGATTTATCTTAATAGATATTTAGAAACCAGACAAGATAATAATATTTCACTTTTTGTTTCTAAGAGGCATCCATATAATCAATTAAAAAAAGACGGAATCGAGCGAATTGTAAGAGATTTAGGAAAATCATGTAATGTATATGCACATCCGCATAAATTCCGACGGACGTTATGTACGCAATTGATTAAACGAGGTATGCCGCTTCAGGATGTTGCGATCTTGTTAGGTCATGCAGACATTAATATGACTGCTGGTACATACTATGATGCTTCGGACGATATGATTGAATATGAATATATTCGTTATGCAGCTTAAAGAATAATAGTCAATCTAATATATAAACTATTAAATCTGCTAAAAAGGGAAGGAGATTTTATTTTTATGCAAAAAAATAAATTTAGGAGCAGATCTCCATGTATTTGTTAAAAAAATATGAAAAATTAAATATCAATAGCACAACTAAATTCTGAAAGAGCATTTTTATCAAAAGTATTTTCTGGAACAATCAACAAAATGATTTACTGGCAAAGATGTCAGTCTGAAATTGCAAAAGCATTAGGCATGCAAATATCAGACATAAATAACGAAA
>SKEL01000162.1_pt1 | contig 74352 bp, 65 predicted proteins | sample 4826741 | NCBI WGS metagenome assembly SKEL01 (sample SAMN11008810, study PRJNA524170) | human gut metagenome | biome: Human fecal sample; material: Feces; isolation source: fecal sample from pouch patient p33 | host: Homo sapiens | place: Israel: Tel-Aviv | collected 2016-03-22
ATGAATATTCTAAACAATTTTTCATTTGATAGGTTTATTTGAATATACATTTTTCTGTATATATAACAATTACACTCTATTATTTGTTATATATTTCTCGATATGCTCACACTTTAATAACTATATAGCATACTTCGATATACCGCACTACTGTAGCAACCTAAAGGATTAGATATAAGGATCCACGTTTGTATTCTGCATCCATTCAATACAAAAGACCCCTCTGTGAGGGGTCTAATCTGTATAATTCTATAAATCGATTGCATAGCAAAAAATGTTAAAATATATAACACTCTATCAATGCTACCAAATGCAAATTTTCTATTATATCAAATTAGTATAGCTTAGAATACATTTACTAGATCGATAGTTTGGCTGCGGTTAGGACCAACAGATACAATGCCTAAAGGCACGCCTGTTACTTCTGCAATACGTTCTACATATTTACGAGCATTTTCAGGCAATTTATCATATTCACGGATACCAGAAATATCTGTTTCCCAACCTGGCAATGTTTCGTAAACTGCTTCGCAGGCTTCAAGATCTTTTAAGTTAGCTGGAAACCCTTCTACGTCTTTACCATTCAATTTGTAACCTACGCAGATCTTCAATTCTTTAAAGGTATCAAGAATATCCAACCGTGTAATAGCTAAGTAATCAAGGCTATTAAGACCTGCTGCGTATTTTACAACCATGAGGTCTAACCAACCACAACGACGAGGACGACCCGTTACAGTACCGAACTCATGACCAAGTTCACGGAGATTATCCCCAGTTTCGTTAAGAAGCTCTGTAGGGAATGGACCTGCACCAACACGTGTAGCATACGCTTTTACAACACCAAAGATGTTTTTCAAGTAGTTAGGACCCACACCAGCGCCTGTGGAAGCGCCACCTGCGATTGGATGAGAGGATGTTACAAATGGATAAGTACCATGATCAAGGTCGAGCATAGTAGCTTGAGCACCTTCGAACAATACCTTTTTATCCTCTTTTACAGCTTTAAGAACAGCCGCATTAGTATCTGTTACATAAGGTTTCAAGGCTTCAGCGTATTTGATGTAATCCGCTAAGATTTCATCGTAGCTAACAGGTTCAGCATCGTATACCTTAGTAAGCATTTTATTTTTGAACTCTACATTGTACGCTAATTTTTGTTTAAATGTTTCCATATCATACAAATCGCAGATACGGATACCAATACGATTGATTTTATCAGCGTAGCAAGGACCAATACCATTTTTAGTAGTACCGATTTTAGCATCCCCTTTAGATGCTTCTTCCGCAGTATCTAGAGCGATATGGTATGGCATGATTACATGTGCACGGTCGGATACTTGAAGGGATTTAGCAGATCTGCCTTGCTTTTCAAGACCTTCAATCTCTTGTAACAAAACTTTAGGGTCGATAACAACACCAGTACCCACGATATTTTGCTTGTTATCGTATAAGATACCACTTGGTAACAGGCGAAGTGCAAACGCTTTGTCATCTACTACAACAGTATGACCTGCATTATTACCACCTTGACTTCGCACTACAACATCCGCACGTTCTGCAATCCAGTCAACAATTTTACCTTTCCCCTCGTCACCCCATTGAGTGCCGATAACCATACTTGTTGCCATATCTATATCCTCCATGTAACAGTCGAAACAATTCATTTTTATTATACAACAATGTTCGGACTCTGTGAAAGTATTTATACAAATTCAATCTTTAGTTTCTTCCCAAAAGCACGGGCTATTTTCTGCAATGTTTTCAAAGATGGATTTCCATTTCCATTTTCAATCTTGCTAATATCGGATTGTGTAATACCGGTTAATTCAGATAATTGCATTTGCGTCATATGTGCTGCTAATCGCGCCTCAACTATATTCTGAATAATTTGATACTCATCATCTAACGCATCCCACTCTTTTTTAAACTTCGGATTTTTTAATTGTTTCTCTAAATATTGATTTAACGTTTCCATATTATGTATACCTCTCAATATAGTCATTTTTATATTTAACAGCTAATTCAATTGCACTTTTAGGCGTTTTCATAGACTTCTTTACAAAACCATTAGTTAATACAATTCGTCTACCTACAAAAAAGAAATATAATATCCGAGAAATATTCGATCCTTGCTTTGTTCGTAACTCATAAACACCATCTTCTAAATATTTAGACTGAGGTTCCCTCAAACGATTGCCATATAATTCAAGTATCTTTAGATCTCGTATTGTTTTAGCTCGCTGCTTATCTGAAAGTTCATTTAAGAATACTTTTGCTGGTTTATCTCCACTTAGAGTTTCATAAAAAACAATAGAAAACGTACCCATGTTATTCCTCCTACTGCTAGAAGAAATCTTTACTTAATTATATGTTAAAACATATATCAAGTAAAGATATTGAGATATAGAAAGTCAAAATCTTACTATAATCAATATAAATAACCGGTTTATTAAAGTAAACACATGGGAGGTGACCATTGGTCACCTCCCATGTATTGACATTTTAACGAGTCAAAATATTCTATTTTAGTTCTTTCATACAATTTAGCTACTTACCTACCATTACATCTTTAATATGATTTATTGCAGCGATATTATTTTGGTTCTTTTAGCCAAAAGCTCATCAGTAGCCCCATCAATCCTACAGGCACCAGGGTCATCAATGCTGTTTGTACATCGTAAATATCTGCTAAGTGCCCAATATAAGGTGCCACAAGGCCACCAAGAGTTATCCCTAATCCCAAAGTAACACCCGACGCAAAGCCTGCGTTTTTAGCCAAGTATTTTTGCCCTAAAACGGTAATGGGACCGTATTGTGAGAATACGCCAAAGGCCATCGGTATCATGGCACCGAAGAAGCCCCATATATTTGGTACAAAGATAAATACTAAAACAGATGGCAAAAAGATAAGATTCCCTAATCGCACTGTTTTAAGGAAGCCGAGCTTGTCCGATAGAGCTCCGCCCATATAGGTAAGGACGGCGCCCATAGCAAAATACAGCGTAAGCGCTAAGCTCGATGTACTGGCTTCGCCGTTAATAACGGTAATATACAAGATTGGAATAAAGATTGACAAGACGGAAAATAGAATCGATCGAGAAGCGATGACAAAGAAAAGTTTACCGAAACTCACCCAATCATTCATTCCAGTGGCACTCGATTTAACAGAGCGTTTACTTTCACCAGCATTACTCGTATCAGTTTGACCCGCAAAGGCATACCAATATAGCAACACTCCCAGCAAGGCTATAGCCGTAAAAACCCATAAAAATTGCCCGCCGTAAACGTAAACACCACCAGCGATGAGAGGACCCAAAGCAAAGCCCGCACTGCCGCCGACTGCGAAACGCCCCATAGCATTCCCGATTTCATGGGATTGCGTGCGATTCACAAGAAGAGCCGCCTCAGGATGGAATAATGCTGCCCCTACCCCCGCCAAAAGCGACAGAGCAAGAATCATTTCATAACTCGTAGCCATTGCCATGGCGCTAATGGACACGAGAGTCACCGTAAAGCCAACGGGAATAAACCAGGGCACGCGCCACCGATCCGCCACATAACCCAATATGGGCTGTGCGATGGAGGCCACCACGGTGTTACAGAAGATAATGGTCGCCGATTGATAGTAATTAAGGCCAAAGTTAGCGATAAAAAACGGAATGAGCGCCGCTAAGGAACCTTGGCCAAAATCATTGATGCAATGAAAAATAGGCGGTCCGTACTTTCGTATCATACGTTTCATATAACCTCCTAAAACAAATAGATAATTTCTAATGTAAGACGAGTATATTAAAGCCTGCTAGGAAGCTAATTTATAATTATCTGTTAAAATAATATACTTCTATCTAAAATGGCATATTGCTTTCAAAACAAAAAAGGTAGATATAGCCAACACCTACTGCATGTACCATAGGCTTGTTGGTCTATACCTACCCTAGTCTTTCATATGTTATGTGGGAAGTACCCTACAATTATAGGCCAAAGCGAGCCATGATTGTATCTACATGTCTTAGCAATTTATACGGATCAAAGCATGCATCGATTTCCTCATCAGTCATGTACTTCTTAATGTTTTCATCAGCTTTTAAACCTGTTGCGAAATCTTTGCCTTCAAGCCAGCGTTCCATAGCATGTTTTTGAACCCAACGATATGCTTCGTCACGTACCGCACCTTTGTCTACAAGGTGTGTCAAAATTGTTTGGCTAAATACGAGGCCCCCTGTAAGGTTAAGATTTTTAAGCATAGTTTCAGGGTATACCAACAATTTATCAATGGTTCGGATTGTTAGGTGCAACATATAATTTAACGAGATTGTCGCATCCGGCAAGATAACTCGTTCTACAGAGCTATGAGAAATATCGCGTTCATGCCACAATGCTTGATCTTCGTAAGCAGATTGTGCATAGCCACGAAGTAAGCGAGCCATACCGCAAATTCTTTCACATGTGATAGGGTTGCGTTTATGAGGCATCGCAGAGGAACCCTTTTGTTTAGGGCTAAAATATTCTTCTGCTTCGCGCACCTCTGTACGTTGTAAGTGACGGATTTCTAAAGCGATTTTATCCAATGTGCCGCCTACAACAGCAATAGTGGACAACAATTCAGCGTGACGGTCACGTTGCACCACTTGTGTAGCAATTTTAACAGGTTCAAGACCTAATTTTTCACACACATATTGTTCTACGAATGGATCGATATTGGAGTATGTACCAACAGCGCCAGACAATTTACCAACGGCAACGCTTTTACGCGCATGTTCCATGCGTTCAATATCACGTTCTACCTCTGCCATCCACAACGCCAATTTCAAGCCGAATGTAATTGGTTCGCCGTGGATACCGTGGGTACGGCCAATCATAGGTGTGTATTTGAACTCAGCTGCACGACGACGCAATACTTCGTGCAAACGCTTTAAATCATCAATTAAGATATCACAGGCTTGTTTCATCATATACCCAAGCGCCGTATCTTTCACATCTGTAGAGGTAAGACCAAGATGGATGTATTTAGCCGCTTCAGGACCTACGTATTCGCCCACTGCTGTTACGAAGGAAATGATATCATGATTCGTTTCCTTTTCGATCTCATGAATGCGCTCAACGTCGAAATTGCCCTTTTCCCGAATTGTTTTCGCCGCTTCTTTAGGAATAACGCCCAACTCAGCTTGTGCCTCAGATGCGAGGGTCTCCACCAATAACATTGTGTCGAATTCGTTGCGTTCGCTCCAAATATGGCCCATTTCTTCTCGTGTATAACGTGGTATCATGATATCTCCTTTGCATGATAAAAGCTAGATTTATAGGATTATTGTACCATATGTGAAAGCTCCATTCAACGAACGGAACTAAATTTTCCGAATGATAATTATATTAATTTTACTTATTGTTCGTATTTATTAAATTAATTATCACTTTAACGATTTTCTTTAAGACTTTGCTTGAGATTATATACCTCTATCCCTTCATTGATACGTTGTATTCGCTTAATCATTTTTGGATGAGTAATAAACAAGCGACTGAAAAATCCTGTACTTTCACAATCATATAATTCACCATTCTCTAGAATACCAATTTGTTCAGTAGCAAGTCCTAATGAAACTAGACCATCACGCAGCTCCCGCCCCAAACCAATCGAAACGGCATAGGCATCAGCAGCATACTCTCGACGACGGCTATCAAAATAATAGGTAATCCACTTCGGTAATAGAAGTACATATTTCACGATTGCAATCATAACGATAAGAATTAATTGAATAATACGTACTACGATATTAACAATTGGTATAATAGCCAGTATATTTAAAGCAAAATTTAGATATATTACAAGATTTAAAATTAATTGCCCTAGTCGATCCATAGCATAGGTAATGGTTAAATAGATAGTATCACGATGCCGTAAATGGCCTAATTCATGGGCAAGAACACCTAATAAATGCCGTTTATCTAACGAATACAAGGCTCCTGTATAAATCGTAATGTGATTTAATCCAGATGCAAAGGCATTAATTTCCTCATCTGTACGCATGCGCAATATCAGTGAGTTACGTGCTACACCGCTAAATGCACATAATTCCTCAAACAGCGGTTCAATATATTCAGATTCTTCTGCATTTGGTTTTCTTTCACCTTGCAATACATGGACAATCCAACTAAAAGGTGGCAAAAATAATCCGATGGCCACAATAATAGGCAACGCAAAGGATATAATAATATATACATCGAGCTTATCCACTAAATGTAGCGGTTTTATAAGCCAGTCCCATGAAAACGGATACACATATTGAACTACAGATTCTAAAATAGGAAAAAATACAAATACAATAATAACATTAACAATATAGGTAAGAATAACTTGAATCATAATCTCTCACTTTGATTTCTCATATAGTTATATAGTAATAAATTAATTTATAATATATCATAGCTATACATTGTGATATATAATAAACATACAGACTAAATGTGCTGCGAATAATTGCTCAATCTATACACGAGCTTTATACTAATAGTAACAAACATTTCTACTATGGGGGAGGCTTTCATGGCAACTTTAAATCGTAAGGAACGCCGCGCACAGCGCAACGAATCTAATACTATAGGTATTCTATTACGTCTATTCTTTGGGCTCAGCTTTATCGGCTTGGCGGTAGTCCTTTTTGGCGAGTTTGATTACAACTTTATCTTCTCCATCTTTACGGCAGACATCGTAGTATCTTTAATTTACGTAATGATGAATAAATCGCGTATTACTACATCCTTAGCAGTAAACACAAATGTACGCGTTATCATCGCATTTCTCATCATGTTGATTACCATGTTCTTCTACGCTTTTGCATTGTGGCGAGCTGATCAATTCAGCACTCCTATGCAGGTCACATTATTCATCGGTGGCGCCATCGTATATCTAGCCGTCTTCAACTCTACGAAAACAATACTTACCAATCAAAATTAATACAATACATATAATTAATCCTTGAAATATAACTCAACATGACTCAGATAGAACAAGTATTTCATAGTAATACATAGTATCAATCAATACAATCATTTTTTACAACCATAATAAAGAGGCATATCCCATACTAATGTATGTAAGATATGCCTCTTTATTGTCCTAAAACAACAGGAACTGCTAAATATACAGGTTCTCCTCTTCGATTGATAATAGAACCACTGCTTTTAACGATGCGCATTGCTTCCTCTTTGACTGGTTGCGGCACATCTTCTGCGATGAGCGGTGTATGTTCTCCCACGATGACACGTCCATTAACATCAAAGTTAACGCGCACTACAACCTTACCTGTTACGATTGAGCCCCTCCCCTGTTCTTGTACCGTTCGTAAATATTCTTGGGGGTTGATATCCGACTTTTGTAAAAGCGCTTGTTGCCCTGGTGTTAGGAGCCCCCACGCAAGATCAGATAGGAAGGATAAATCACTAGCTTCAGCAAAGCCGTTTCCATTGGCATTCGGATCAGATGTTATATCCTTACCCATAGGAGCATTGTCAAGCTTAGAGGATTTTCCGTCTTTGGAATCATTTCCACCCGTAACTACAGCTTGTTCATTATTAGTCGTTTCCGATTCTATGGCCTTTGGAACGGCCCATTCGCTACGAGCATTAGATGTAGTCTTATTGGCATTTAAATTATGAACACTTTCATCACCTGTATTTTCCGTTACAAGAGGATCTGCCTTAGGCGCAGGGCCTTCTGGAGTCGGAGGTTCAACCGGTGGCTTATCCTTAGGTATAGGCTCAATAGCCGTAGTTTCCACATCACTTTCACTATCCTCAGGCAGATGAAAGCTAACCTCTGCGGCATCATAAGCCACACCGGTTCCAACGATACCACGCAAGGAAAGCCCCATGCCAGAGATAAGCATGATGGTAATGCCTAAAGATACAATAAAGGGTTTCAGATAATGTGATTCAAACATGGAATCACTTCCGTTCCGTAGCGACGCTAATATATTTAGCACCGTTCACCTTGAGCATGTCCAAAAGCTCGATAACATCGTTATAATATACATCTTTTGAAGCACGAATCACAAAGGCCTGTTGAGGTGCTTGTGTAACAATAGATTTGACCTCTTGCGCCAAGCGATCCGAAGAGATTTCCTGATTATCGATATATAGCGTGTGCGTTGTAGTCAAGGTAATGGTGATAGGTTCGATAGATTTCGCCGTAGACGACGATGCAGATGGTAAATTTAGCGGAATTTGTTGCTCTGTATTCATATACAGCGTGCCTACCATGAAAAATACCAATAAAAAGAATACGATATCAATCATAGGAATAATCATGATGGTAGGCTCTTTTTTAACCCCTAATGTGCGTCGTCTCATATATCATGTTCCTCATTGTACGCATCAAGGATATTGCCGCACTCGTGTTCTAATGTCGCCACAGAATCGTTAACCTTTGCCGCACAGTAACTGTGAAAGCCAAGGGCAATAATGGCCACGGTCAAACCTGTAGCCGTTGCCACCAAGGCTTCAGAAACACCACCTGTAATAATGGTCGGAGCCCCAATATCGCCACCTACCACGGCAAACGCACGAATCATACCGAGGACCGTCCCTAGCAACCCCAATAACGGAGCCATTGTTACAATCATGCTGAGCCAACTAAGGCCGCGTTTTAAACGTTCATCAGCGTACGACACTACATCTTGAAGGCGGTTTTCCAAGCCATTATAATTCTTTGCACTGCGGATAGCACGGGCAAATAAAGAACCAAGTTCCTCTGTATCCCGTTCCAAAACACTTGGTAACATAATCCAAGATTGATTCTTCTCTAAGACCTTATTAAAACGGCGCAAATCCTTTGTAAACTTGCGATATAGAAAGATACGTTCAATGCCAATCATCAAGGTAAACAGTAAAAAAATCACCAGCGGATACATAACAAATCCACCAGCTACAAATAAATGCGCTATACTACTCATACTAACCTCCAAAAGCCACATACTTTTAGGCTCTATCCGGGTTAATTATACCACGTTTTATCCCACCGAAAACAGATATAGAGCGTAAAACCACAACATAAATAGATATAGGATGACTTGCAAGATAAATATAGACTAATTCGCTAGATAGACATAAGCTAGCTAAAGTCCACAGGATAAAATTAGGGTTATAGGGCAAAACCAACACGTTTTGTCCTATAACCCTAAAATTAAAATACAAAAAGGCTGCACTAGAAATGATATACATTCTAGTACAGCCTTTGATACGTTCCTAAATAGATTAGTCTTTTTTAATAAAGCCTACAATGAAGCCACCTACTGACAGTGCAATGCCTAAACCGCTACAGAACATACCAATAGAATACCACAATGTGTAAGATTGGTTATTCTCAGAAATCGCCTTTGCTGCCGCTTGAGCATTTGTAGCATTTCTCGCAATTTCCAAATTAGCCGCCCCTGGATCTGGATTTAATAATAGAATCGCAATACCAATAATTAGAACGACTACACCTACAGGTAATAATAATTTTTTGTTCATTTGAATGCCCCTCTCGTAACATTAAACGATTAATAAATAATATAACTTAATTATACACTGATTTTTGCATTTTAAAAAGATGAACTTATATATTAATCAACTTTTATTAGACAATTAATGGGAACTAGTTATTATGACATAGAAAAAGGCATAGTATGCAACTACTATTGGTCCAAATCCAACAGTGAACATTGATACTATGCCTTTTACAAATACATCTTTAATTATATCGAAATACATACGATTGCTAACGGAGTGCGTATTAAGATAAGTTATGCCGGCTTATCTAATATATATTTAGCAATACGATATATATTTAACAATACAATATGTATTTACCGATCTACTTATTGTAAGGACTTATCGAAAACGCCAATAAGTTCTTCAACGGCTTGAGATTCGCTCATTTCACCGTCTAAGACAGCGGCTTCGACTTCGCCCATGCGACCTTGAATGACTACATTATTAAAGAATAGGTTGTGCAAGTGTTCGTCAATCATATCGCGTACCCAACGAAGGGATTGTTCTTGACGGCGTTTTAAGAAAACTCCATTTTCTTTGCCTTGTTCAGTAAATTCTTGGATAACATCCCACAATTCATCGAGGCCATCCTTTGTGACAGCTGAACATGTATAGGCTTGAGTCTTCCATTTTTCCGTAGCCGGACGGATGTAATGCAACATCCGGTCATAATCGCTACGAGCAATGAGAGCTCGTTTGAGGTTATCCCCATCGGCCTTGTTGACCACAATAGCATCAGCAAGTTCCATAACGCCTTTTTTGATGCCTTGCAATTCATCGCCTGCCCCCGTTAAAACGATGAGCATAAAGAAGTCTACCATGGAACGCACGGTAACTTCGCTTTGCCCAACCCCAACGGTTTCAACGAGAATAATATCGTACCCAGCAGCCTCGCAAAGTAGCATAGTTTCTCTACTTTTACGAGCCACACCGCCTAGTGTACCACCAGCTGGCGATGGACGAATATAAGCCTCTGGGTGTTTCGTCAACGTTTCCATCCGCGTTTTATCACCCAAGATACTGCCTTTTGTGACTTGGCTCGTAGGGTCTACAGCCAGTACGGCAACCTTGTAACCCGCTTCAATGAGCATGTTACCGAAGGCTTCAATAAACGTACTTTTACCGGCCCCAGGCACACCAGTAATACCGATGCGCAATGCCTTGCCCGTGCGAGGCAATACGGCTTGCAACACCTGTTGAGCTAGTTTGAAATGGTCCTTATTATTACTTTCTACTAATGTGATAGCCCGTGAAAGTATAACGCGGTCCCCCTGCTCGATACCGCGTACATAATCAGCGACAGTTAATTTTTTTCGCCGCTGTACGGGACGTACCGCTGGAGCCAGATGAGCAGAGCTAGATAAGAGGCCGTCATGCATTTCCTTGACGCCTTTCATTACGTGACACGCGTAAGTGTCATCTTTCTTCGCTTCTTCTGGCACCCAGTCGGGACGATAGGTACTACCCTCGGTGCTTGCGTTTTTTACACCTAATTCAGGGGCTTTGCCTTCACCAGTGGTGAAAGTTGCGTCCTGTGTATTGCGCAATTCATCCGGAGTAGGCCGTTTGTTATCAGTCATGAGACTCGTCTTGAACGTGACTAGTCAATGTTTCTAGTAATTTTTTCGCCGCTACTGGCAAAACTGTACCAGGGCCAAAGATAGCCACTGCGCCATGTTCGCGTAGGAATTCATAGTCCTGAGCAGGGATTACGCCGCCGATGGCAACTAAAATATCTCCACGGCCCCGCTTGTTGAGTTCCTCTACAAGTTGAGGCAATAATGTCTTATGCCCCGCCGCAAGAGAACTAAATCCGACAATATGAACGTCATTATCCACCGCATCTTGTGCTGTTTCTTCTGGAGTTTGGAACAAAGGTCCGATATCCACGTCAAAGCCCATATCCGCGAAGGATGTAGCGATAACTTTGGCACCACGGTCATGACCGTCTTGGCCCATCTTCGCAATCATGATACGAGGACGACGACCTTCGAGTTCTTCAAAGTTATCTGCCATTTGGCGTACTTCTTTGATTACATCGTCATCTTCAAATTCGCTGGAGTATACACCGGAAATAGAGCGAATAACCGCTTTATGACGACCGCATACCTTTTCAACAGCAAAGGAAATTTCACCCAAGGATGCACGAGCACGAGCCGCTTCAAGTGCAAGAGCAAGTAAGTTGCCTTCACCCGATTCTGTAGCCTTTGTGATCGCTTCAAGACAGGATTGAACCTTTTCTTCATCCCGGTTAGCACGCAATTGTTCGAGACGACGAATTTGCGCTTCCCGTACAGCTGTGTTATCTACGTCGAGGATATCCAATGGATCTTCTTTATCTAGACGATATTTATTGATACCAATAATCGCTTCACGACCAGAGTCGATACGAGCTTGGCGACGTGCAGCAGCTTCTTCAATACGCATCTTAGGAAGCCCTGTATCGATAGCTTTCGCCATACCGCCAAGGGATTCGATTTCTTGGATATGACCCCAAGCGCGACGAATCAATTCGTCTGTCAACGCTTCTACATAGTAGGAACCGCCCCATGGATCGATAACCTTACATACCTTAGTTTCATCTTGGATGTAAAGCTGAGTATTACGCGCAATACGTGCAGAGAAGTCCGTAGGCAACGCAATGGCTTCGTCAAGCGCATTGGTATGTAGAGATTGCGTATGACCTAACGCAGCACCCATCGCTTCCATACATGTACGAGCCACGTTGTTGAATGGATCTTGTTCTGTAAGAGACCAACCAGATGTTTGGCTATGTGTACGGAGTGCCATGGATTTAGGATTTTCAGAGCCGAAGCTATTGATAATCTTAGCCCACAACATACGAGCTGCACGCATTTTTGCCACTTCCATGAAGTAGTTTTTACCGATTGCCCAGAAGAAGGACAACCGTGGTGCGAACTGGTCAACATGAAGGCCTGCATTAACACCGGTACGGATATATTCGAGACCATCGGCCAATGTGTAACCTAATTCGATATCTGCAGTAGCGCCCGCTTCTTGCATATGGTAACCAGAAATGGAAATACTGTTGAATTTAGGCATGTACTGGGATGTATACGCAAAGATATCACCGATAATACGCATAGATGTAGCTGGAGGGTAAATATAGGTATTACGTACCATGAACTCTTTCAAGATATCATTTTGGATTGTACCAGCCATAACCTTTTTATCTACGCCTTGTTCTTCACCAGCCAAGATGTAGAACGCCATTACTGGCAATACGGCGCCGTTCATTGTCATGGATACGGACATTTGATCAAGAGGGATACCAGAGAATAGAATTTCCATGTCGAGGATGGAGTCTACCGCAACACCCGCTTTACCAACATCACCTACTACACGAGGATGATCGGAATCATAACCACGGTGAGTAGCAAGGTCAAAGGCGATAGACAAGCCTTTTTGGCCCGCTGCCAAGTTACGACGATAGAACGCATTGGATTCTTCCGCTGTGGAGAAACCAGCGTACTGACGTACTGTCCAAGGACGAGTAACATACATTGTGGAATAAGGTCCACGCAAGAATGGAGGTACACCAGCCATATAGTCAAGGTGTGTCATCCCTTCATAATCCATCTCTGTATAGAGAGGCTTTAGTTGGATTTGCTCCATTGTTGTATTATATAAATCTTCAAAGCTTTTTCCTGTTTCTTTTTGAAGTTCAGCAAGCCATGCATCGCGAGATGTTGCTGTCTGAGATCCCAAGCCAAGAGAGGAGAAGTCTGGATTTTTAAACATGAGCTCACATCCCTTTCTTATCTTGTAACGTATTCAAGATTTCGTAACAATTTGCACGAACAGAAATGAAGTCGTCTACGCCAGCTTCACGGTATACAGGTTCTAAGTCCTTAGGAGGTGCCCCTGCTAAAATAACCGTTACATGCGGCATAGTTTCTTTCAATTCCTTAGCGAGTGGTGGTACCAATTCTGGATAGGTATCATCTGTAGAACAGATAACAACTACATCAGCACCACTTTCACGAGCAGCTTTCGCCGCATCAGCCGTTGTTTCATGGCCATCATTTTTGATAACTTCAAAAGCCCCTACTTCGAAGAAACCTGTGGAGAAGTCCGCACGAGGTTTATGTTGAGGGATTGGCCCCATGTTAGCCAAGAATACCTTCACATTATCTTTCGTACGTTGTTTATAATTCTCAGTGCGCATGCGAAGTGCTTCAAACTGTTCAGTCCAGCGATGGGCTGCAATGGATTCAATTGTTTCGGATGCAATATCGCCAGCATCTAAAGCCTTCCGGATTTGACGTATTGTTAATTTTTGTAATGCACCGAGTTCAATAAGGCCAATCAAAGCGCCTGGCTCTGTAGTACCTGCTTCTAGGGTAGCCTGTGCTTTCACAACCGCATCTGGCTCCGCACTCGCCAAGTACTCTTCGATTTGAGCAACCCGTTTTTGACGCAATGTTTCTTGATTTTCTGGTTTTGGATCAAGCAATTCTTCAGTCATGTTCGCATACATGTTGTTACCTACAGCCACATCTTTGCGGAATGCAAGGTTTTTGAAGCGTTCATCAAGAACTGCTTTAACTTGAGCTTGTGGATAGCCTTCTTTCAAGGCTGCTATGATACCACCTTTAGCCTCAATAGTTTGGAACTCAGCCCAAATTTTTTCGCATAATTCAGCTGCCAATGTTTCCACATACCAAGAGCCACCTACAGGGTCCACTGGTTGACGCAACTCGAATTCAGTTTGCAACATAACTTGAATATTACGGGCAATACGGCGAGAGAAATCGTCAGCTTTGCGAATTGGTTGGTCAAATGGGGATACTTCAAGGCTATTCAAACCGCCTACAACGCCAGAGAATGCTTGTGTTGTATTGCGCAACAAGTTTACATATGGGTCGTATACAGTTTTTGTGAAAGCCGATGTTCTGCCGTGTACATGAACAGCACGGTCAGCTTCTTCGGCACCGAACGCTTCCATGATGCGCGCCCAAAGCACCCGCAATGCACGTAATTTAGCAATTTCCATGAAGAAGTTTGCACCTAAGGAGAATGTAAACATCATGCTGTTAGCAATAGTGTGAATATCGATGTTCCGTTGTGCTAATTGACGCACATAACAAACTGCTGTTGCCAATGCATACGCAACCTCTTGCACATCATTAGCGCCACCATTAGCGTATACATCGCCAGATACGAGTACAGTTTTAAGCTCTGGAGCTTGTTCTTTAGCCCATACAACAGTATGTGCCATTTCATCAAAGGCTGTATCTAAAGACATATGCAATGTACCATCTTTAGCCCAAACACCAATAGGGTCTGCACCAACGAGACCTTTCAAGTCAGAGGTTTGTTTTTTAGATCCTTTCACCGTAGCGGCTAACATACCGAGCAAGATAGCTGCAGAAGCACCTGTTTCAATATATAAAGGATTTTCCTTTAAATTAAAGCGCTCAATCAATTGGCTACAATCATCCATAGTAGACAGAGATGTACCGCCGATACCAACAGCTGCGCCTACTTGCACATCTTGATCATGGCGTGTTGCTTCATCAAGGCGAATATTGTGAATGGTGCCACCTTTTACAATTTCGTATAAACTTGCATGATTAGCATCCTTAGGAAAAGATTCGTCTACATATTGGGATACGCCCCAAGAGTCTTTAATATAACCACTTGCCTTTGTGCCACGTAGGAACTCACCTGCTCCAGGATATACACCCTTTGGAATTTTTTCTCCATGCAATGCAGGCGTGTAAATTGGTTGTAACGTAATTCCCTCATAGGTTTTAGTGAACATCTTCTTATGGAAGTCGCCACCTTTTAACGCTTTTTCAACCTCGGCCTGCCATTGTTCATACGTAGGTTTCTTAAACTCATCAAAGGATACAGGTGCTAATAAATCGCGTTCAGCATCCTTTGAAGTCTTTTTGTCAGACATATATGTGCCTCCTTTTCAACTCGAAACCATACCGAGAAACAGCGCACCGTACCTGCGAATTGTTAGATATATGAATCACTCGAGTTTTATCTTATTGGACCACATCAACCTCAAAATGTGTCCATCTGTTTAATATCTATAAAACCTGATTCCTATACTCAACATCCACTCTAAGGGCAATAAAAAACGTGCCACCTAAAGTGACACGTAAGGTTTCTTATTGAAAGGTACACTAAAAAATACTGTAGCCAGCATACCCCAATCCCCTTCCTATCGCTCGTAGGTACATAACGGTGATTATCAAATAGGCAGTTCTCCTGGCTCGGGATCATCACCTCGCTTTCGCCTTCCCAGATTACTCCAGTGACATGTATGAAAGCAGACTCATCCTTACAGTGGCGGGACCGCATCGGCTTATACCGATTTCTCTATTAAGTCTTGCGACACCTATTCTCTATATTCGTTGTTCTATGTCCAATATAGTGTAACAATATGCACAAAGTCAATGAACATAACATTTAATCATAAGTGCCAAAATCAAAGTTATAACTGAAAATCATATGCAATAACTAAAACGCATGACTTGAGTATTAGTGATATAATAAATACTATCACGAGGAGGCATTATGGAGCATACAAGTAAAAAAGGGTTAATCACAGCCCTTAGTTGTTATATAATTTGGGGCTTACTCCCTCTATATTGGGCATTATTAAACCATGTTTCACCGTATAATATACTGGCACAGCGCATTATCTGGTCAGGTGTTTGCATGGCTATCGTTGTATTTGGCCTACACTTTAAACAATTCAAAAAAGACTTTCAGTTACTAAAAGAACAACGTTCACAATTATTCCTACTTTTAGTTGCGGCAGTCATCATCAGTGTAAACTGGTTCACCTACATTTGGGCCATCGCTAATAATCAAGTTATGAACACGAGCCTTGGCTATTACATCAACCCACTCTTCAATGTAGTATTAGGTGTCATCCTATTTAAAGAGGTTCTATCTATACCGAAAAAGCTGAGTGTCCTCATCGCTACCATCGGCATCGCCTTACTCACCTATCAAGTGGGATCCTTGCCATTAGTATCGATGATCCTCGCCGTTTCCTTCGGTCTCTATGGGGCCGTAAAAAAGAAACTACTCATCTCTCCCTTTACGAGCATCGCCTTTGAGGCCTGGCTATTAACACCGCTAGCCTTACTATATACGACCATGGTCGATAATACCGTGTGGTCCTATTTCGGCACAGACTGGTATACGACCATGTTGCTCATAGCCTGCGGTCTAACTACATCTGTCCCATTGGTGCTATTCTCCTATGGTGCGCAGCTATTGCCACTTAACCTACTAGGCTTCTTGCAATATGTATCCCCTACCATTGCCTTGTTGCTAGCCATCTTCTACTTTGGTGAAAGCTTTGGCACACCGCAGATGATTGCCTTCGGTTGTATCTGGATAGCCTTAGTATTATTCTCCTTATCAAGCCAAATTACAACTCGCATTAGCCTAAAAAAGTAAGACATCTACTAATCAACTAAAAAGCTGTATCAAATGATATCCTCATTTGATACAGCTTTCTTTTATATAGACGTATTAATCTAACTTATTTTAATCTAACTCATTCATATTGGTCGTATTCAGATTAGAAATGTAATGGTTATAGGCCTCAATCATACGATTATAATCGTTATCTTGTTTTGACCCCATATAGGTACGGATTGCACCAATCGTAGAGTTTACAGAGGTCTTAACAGAATCATACTTAGGACTAGTAATACCATTTGATACATCACCAATAGATTGCAACTCTTGATTGATAGCATTTACGTCTAGTTGTTTTTCACTATCGATCTTTTCTAGGACCGCAGTAAGTCGCAAATGAACCTCTTGTGCTGCAGCAGCATTTTTCTTGCCTGCATCACGCAATTGTTGCAACCGTTGTTGCAAACGGTCTGTATTGATTTTATGCATAACATTATCAAAATCAGCATAAATAGGAACAAATTGTTCATACAATTGAACATATTTAGGGCCTAATTGTTGCTCCTTAGCATAATTATCTGTGGTATACCCTTTAGATTTATAGTATGCATCGAGCTCTTCGGCTACTGGTGTAATTTCGTTCAATTTTGAAAGCAGCTTATCTAAAGGCTCCTTCATTTCATCATACGGAACACCGGCTTGCTTAGCCTCTTCTAATTCTTTTTGTAGCTGCTTAAAGTTCGGTGCACTAAATACAGTTAAATGCTGCCCTGCTTTTAACTCATTAAGAGTTGGCGTATTCGCATAATCAAACATTACAGCCATGCGATTGTATCGGCTTACAGCTTTCACATATTGATTAAATAACTGCACCTGATCCTGCTCAGACCGTTGCGTAATTTCCTTACGGCTCTGTTCAGTACCCTGCCATAACTCTGACATACTACAACCGCTCAACAATAAGGGTGATGTTAATGTCGCCGCACACAACACAGCCATTACTACCCTTTTACCAAATGGTTTCATGATGAATCCTCTCCTTCCATCAATACACAACCTAATTTATACATATTAATTATATACTAATATGATTTTTATGAATAGGATTAATATATAAAGGTCATGTATCAATTTTGTCAAGCGACTAATAGAATCAGGAAACATCATTTCTACTCTAATAGTATTATTAATTGCTCAATAGATTTAAAAACTATAACCCAACCAATGTTTTAAATCGCCTATTATTGTGAAAGCGTTCAAAATGGTCTTGTTCGGCTGCAACAGCTTTTACAGAAGGATCAATTTTTATAGCCTTTTCTAGCCAATCAAGGGCCTTAGTATCTTCCCCTTGGTCTGCATAAATGGTAGCAATACCATACACAGACCAGGTGTTACTAGGGTCCTTTTCCAATACCTTTTCAAACCATTGTTTAGAATCGTTTAACTGACCTTGTAGCTTATAAACCATAGCCATATTATAGTAATTGGCCACATTATTAGGGTCTAAATCATAAGCCTTTTTAGTATCTGTCAACCCTTTAGCTACATCACCATTTAATGCTGTTGCAAAGCCGCGTACAGAATAGGCTTCTCCGTTGTTAGCATCTTGTTTAATAGACGCAGTGGCTTCCTCTATGGCTTTCGAATACTCACCAGCAGATAAGGCTTGCTTTGCTGTAATTAGATGGTCATCTTGCTTAGTAGTCGCTTGGCTGTTTCCCGCAGCAGATGCAGAGGAACCAGTTGCAGTAGCAGAACTAGTTGCATTTGATTCTGTTTTATTACTATTCGTATTTTGATTCAATCCACATCCCGTAAGAGCTATTATTAAAAGAAAGAAAAGCACAAATTTCTTCATTAAGAATTCTCCGATCATTAATTATATACAAGACTCCTTAGCATGATGATATAATATTAAATACCTCCCGAAAGGAGGTGGTATATTGCAGGAGCTGTTTTATGCACTCTGGGGCACCTTGCTTGCCCCTATTATTGTTGCCTTAGTTGTAACTACCTACAGCTACTGGCTTAACAATAAAAACAAAAAATAAGCAAGAAAAAGGACGAGCTGCCACTCGTCCTTTTTTTGGTTATATTGCAGGTAATTTCATACACTCTACTACCTACGTTTAGTATACCACATTTCTTAGAAAAATAAAGAATTAGCAATAAATCTCATAAAATCCCTAAAAAACTATTACTAATTTTAACATAATTTGCGAGCAATATTAAAGCAACATTAATATAAACTACCAGTTACTTTAACATAAACTACTAGCAACGTTAACGTAAATAGCAATAGATATACAAGACTTATTTCTTAGCCTTAGAACAACGATCTAATAGGAATGCAACGCCAACGAATGGGATGCCACCGCTTTCACCAAGACCGATTTCACAGGTAGAGCTGGAGCTTACACCTAGTGTTGCACCGTATTCAGCGATTTCAGCAGCAAGGTCTTTGGTAGCACATTTGTTAAGTTCTGGTGTAAAGAACCCTTTTTGACCTGCAAAGCCATCACATGCAAAGGATTTAATGTTGAATACATGGTCTGTACATAGACGAGCCAAATCTTCAATATATTGAGATTTATTCAAGGATTTAATCTTACATTGTTTGTGTACGATGACCCGTTCATCACATTTTTCAATATCGAGATGAGGTACAACGTATTTACACAAGAATTCAGAAATATCGTTGATTTCTAAGTCTGGCATGTGTTTGAAAGCATGGTTGAAACATGCACTATGATCGATCACGATTGGATATTTACCGTTTTGAGATGCTTGCATCAATGCATCGTGTAAGTCCTTAACAGCGCGCTCATGAACGTCATCATAGTTTTCAAAACTCAAGCCACAGCAGAGGTTTTCGATATGTTGAGGATAGATAATATCGATATGGGCCTTGTTGCAAAGGCTTTCCACTACTTGTTGCAAGCTGCGTTCATCGTCGTAACCTTGATTAGGTTTGAAGGCGCGGTTCGCACAAGTACTAAAGTATACAACCTTTTCAAAATTAGTCGGTTTAATACGGCTTCTCAATCTGTAACGATTGGCCTTAGGTGTAGTCTTAGGAATGTACGGAGTAATACCTGTTACACCATGTAAGCCTTCTGTAATCTTGGAAATCGCTTTTTGTGTAACGATAGAACCTGCAATACCTTCGAGACTTACGCCGGCACGAGCCATTTGAAGTGTAGTAGGGAAATTATCGTAAATCTTCTTAGCTAATTCCGGTGCTGGAGGATTGATGCGGCGCATGGATAATGCAATTTGAGCAGTATCGATGCTGAGCGGGCAAAGACCTTTACACATGGAGCACGCAGCACAGGTATCTACACCAAAATATTCATAGCCTTTTTTAAGTTCCGCAGCCAATGTGAAATTGCCTTCGTTTTCAAGGCGTTTCGTTTCACGCAACAATGCAATACGTTGACGAGGAGTCAATGTTAAATTGCGGCTTGGACAATGTTTTTCACAGAAGCCACATTCCATACAGATTGTAAAAGCATCATCGATAACGCATTGAGCTTTAAGATTTTTCTTATACACATCTGGGTCATCAGTAATGATAACATCAGGATTCAAGATACGTTCAGGGTCAAAGATAGCTTTAATACGACGGTTGATCTCGTACGCTTTACGCCCCCATTCCATTTCAATAAACGGTGCCACCATACGGCCTGTACCATGTTCAGCTTTTAAAGAACCACCGAAGCCAGAGACGCGTTCAGACATTTCTTTTACCAAGTCACCGAAGTTCTTAGTATCTTTAGGATCGCTGAAGTCAGGTGTAATGTTAAAGTGAACATTACCAGATAACGCATGGCCAAAGATTACGCCACCGTCTACGAAATCGTATTTGTGGAATAATTCGGTAAGCATTTCGATGCCCTTAGTGAAGTCTTCGATTTGGAAGCATACGTCTTCTGTAATAACAGTGGTACCTTTTCTACGTTGACCACCAACGATTGGCAAAATGCCTTTACGGATAGCCCACCAAGAATCGTATTCTTTAGGATCTTGGGAGTAAAGGCTTGGGATAGCCGTTGGAATATCTTTCAATTTGTCTTTAATGAAAGCTAAGTTTTCATCGACAGTTTCTTTAGAGTAACTTTCAGTTTGGAACAAAATAGCACTTGTACCTTCAGGAACTTCGCGAACGAAGTCAGGCACATTGTCTAGCGCTTGAACGGCCTTAAGGGATTGATAGTCCATCATTTCCGCAGCAACAACCTTGTCACGACCCATATTAGCCAAGGCTACAACAGCAAGAGATGCATCGTTCAATGTTTTAAAGAACATGAGACCGCAGCCTTTATACGGTACGTCCTCAACAGTGTTATATACGATTTCAGACACGAAACCTAATGTACCTTCAGAACCAATGAACAAGTGGTTGATGATATCGATAATATCTTCAAAATCAACAAGGGAGTTCAAGCCGTAACCTGTGGTGTTTTTGATTTTGTACTTGTGATGAATCAAATGTGTCAATTCTTCATCGGCCAAGATATCCTTGCGCAATTGTAAGATATCCTCTACCATTTGAGGTTTTTCTTTAAGGAATTGATCAATACTCTTTTGGTCAGACGTATCAAGGATGGATCCATCTAGCAACACAACGCGAATGGACCGAATTGTTTTATAAGAGTTTTGCGCCGTACCACAGCACATACCAGAGGAGTTATTATTCAAGATACCACCTACTAATGCTGTGGCAAGCGTTGCAGGATCTGGACCAATTTTACGATTGTACGGTTTCAATAAATCATTCGCATCGGAACCGATAACACCGCATTCACATTTCAAGGCTTTCCCATCATCAATAACTTCCATTTTCTTGAAGCCATCATTACATACGATGAGCACATCTTCACTGGAGCATTGACCAGACAAGGAGGAGCCGGCCGCACGGAATGTAAATGGTGTCCCACATTGTTGACACAAACGAATAAGTCGTCTTACTTCTCGTTCATCTTCAGCTTTAACAACTACCTTTGGTAAATAGCTATAGCAAGACGCATCAACGCCATATGCATAACGACGTAAATGATCGGTGTATACGCGACCTTTACAAATCTCATTTGCCTCCTTGGCAAAACGTTCATAATCTCTAATAAGTGTACTCACTTCTATTTCCTCCTATCCTTTCTTAAGGAATCTATTACTTTTAGTATACGCCGTTCTCATTCTCCTCACTATAATTATGCATAATTTATATCTCTTCTAATAAAAATCGATATGCATTACCCTTTTATTCCCTCAGTTGAAAGTACATCTCATTAGCATTATCATGTACCCATTTTTCCTCATATACAATCAAGAATCCTTATTTATTAAGCATGTATAGATATAGTCAGTAATTATATGCTAAAACCTCTCTAAATAACGATTCGTACTACCTATAATTCTATAGTAAATACATTACTAACATTATGCATAAAAATAGTATGATTTATATATTTTAAATTTTTCATTCTCATTTATAGTTCTCTATGACTTTTAGTTATACCCTTTTATAAAATGCTGAAAATACAGAAAGCCCTCTAATGATAAACGCTTACGAATCACCATTAGAGAGCTTTACTAAATTATGCTTATTAAAGATAGATTAATTATAAAACCATATTATCCCAAAATACCAGATTTAAGAATGAGGCGTACCGCCAATGCAAAGACAGCTATGCTCATGAGGGCGAGGATAGCTTTTGCTTTGAGGCGTTTTGCAATACGAGCACCTACTTGAGCACCAAAGATAGCGCCAATACTAGTAGGAATAGCAATACTAAATATGATGTGGCTTTCAATTAAATGTGTAATAACCCCCACCGTTGTTGATACGGCAAGAATAGATTGACTTGTAGCCGTTGCCATATGGGTAGGAAATCCCATGAGATAAATCAAAGCTGGCACATGGATAAGTCCTCCACCGATACCAAAGATACTAGAAATGAAACCTACAAAGAAGCTAATACTAATACCGATAGGTTTGCTATAGCTCAACTGCTCAAGAGTCAGAGACTCTTCCTTTCGTTCCCCTTTTCTAAAATTTTTAAAACCAATCAATACAGATGCACACAGCATAAAGCATCCAAAGGCAAACATAAAGCCCTTGCCGGAGAACCATCCCGACATTTGGGCACCTAAAATGGCGCCTGGGAAGGTAGCTAAACTAAAGACAATAGCAGCGTTAATGTATACCTTTTTTTGTTTCAGATATGCTATAGATCCAGAAATGGCGTTACACATAACAGAAAAGAGTGACGTCCCTACAATCATGGATGGAGACCACTCAGGGAACCAATACATAAAGAGAGGCACGAATACGAGACCCCCACCGGCACCAATGATGGTGCCAAGCATAGCGGCTAAAAAGCCAACTATAGTAAAGAATATATAGAATACCACTATATTATCAAGCACATTAAAACCTCCCATGCCGTTTGAATTATTGTTTCTCCATATATACAAAGGATAATCCCGTGTCATCCTGTATTTCTCTAACGGCTTTATACCCCATTTTTGTATATAACTTTATATTGATCCAGCTTTTCGTACATGTATATAATACGCGCCGGTCTTGGCTACATTGTTCATCTACGAAAGCTAATAATTTCCGAGCCAACCCTTGTTGCCGATAGTTTGGATGCACCATCAAGCGACCGACCTCTACCACGCCATCGTCATATTGATAGCGAATACCTCCGATGATTCTTCCCCCATCATCTTCCAGTTTATAGGTATGCCATTGAGTGAAAGTAGCTTTAAACTCCTCTTCCGACTCCATCAATGCAGGAACCATTCGACTTCCAATCATCTCCGCTTCGCTTTCAAATGTAAGCAATTGCAAACGGTACAGATCCAATACATCTGACTCAGTAGCTTTCACAATTTTCATAAACTACTCCTAATATATACCACGAATCAACGATTAGCTTTACATATAATGGCTAATTTGATTGGAAAAATTCCTTAGCCGCTTTCAATCTTCCACGCTCACAAGAGACTTGCAGCTCATCCCCTGGTTCAAGTTTCACATCGCCTAATGGCACGATGTAGGTACCATTGCGGCGAATGCTTACAATCAATGTACCATCTGGTAATGCCAAGTCTTGTAGTTGTACATCTGTATAGTTTGCCACTACAGGCACCTTAGTTTGGAAGAATGTTTGTACAGACTCTAGATTATTTTGACCACTCATGGCTTGTAATAAAGAATCGTAAATTGGTGGTTCTTTTAAAAGTTCCGCCACAAGATAGGCTACGAGCGTAACAGTACCGATGGCGTAAATATTGGAGAAACTATTGGTCATTTCAAGAACGAGTAGGATCGCCAAAATTGGGGTCCGCATAGCGGCCGCTAACATGCCACCCATAGCACAGATAACAAATTGCGGTACAAAATCAGGAGAAATGAACCCTAAGGTTGAAAGTAAGCTTTCACAAAAAGCACCTGTTGCGGCACCAATCACGAGCATGGGTAAGAATATACCACCTTGAGCACCACTGCCATAACAGAAGGTGGTGAGCAAAATCTTACCTAGCACAATGCCTGCCAAGAGCAATACACCATGAGATTGAAAGGCAAGCTGCCCCACGAGGTCGTTGCCGCCACCCAAGAGAAGCTGCGAATCAAAGCCAATGGCCGCCACCGCCACAAAGGTAAGGGTTAATTTAAAGAACCGAGAACATTTTAGCCAATCAAAGAACCTCTTAAAAGCAAAAATCATACGGCAGAATAACACGCCACATAGCCCCATGATAACACCCACCATGAGCAGTATCGGAAAATATTCAAGAGGAACCCCTGATGTCACTGTAAAGCCCAGTGCTGGTGTAAGTCCAAAGATACTCACCGTGATATAGTTAGAAATCAAGGTTGCCACAAAGGTTGGCACAACGAGATACGGATAAAAGCTTTTATGTACCTCTTCAAAGACGAACATCGCCCCCGATACGGGCGCACTAAAGGCGGCTGTTAAGCCTGCCCCTGCACCTGCAGATGTCAAAATACGCTGTTCTCGTAGCCCCGAATTCATCCAATAGGACACGATTTTCCCAGCAGAGCCACCAATCTGTACGGCTGGTCCTTCACGACCTACGGAAAATCCTGCAAAGCCGGTCAGTACGCCACCAATCATTTTAGATACTAGTGTCCGATAGGGCTTCATATCAAAGAGACCTAGCATTTCCCCTTCGATTTGAGGAATGCCCGAACCACCAGACAATGGCGCCCACGCTAGCAATCGATCTACAATAAAAGCAAAAATGACCATGGCCACAAGCCAACCTATGGCCCATTCCATAGTAATACCATCCATCAGGTGCCACCGGATATGCTCTGATTCAAGTATCAAATAGCGGTATGATGCCCCAAAGAAACCTGCAATCACCCCAACAAGGGCCCCCTTTGCAATGAGCTCCGTTAAAAGCACGCGATTCATAGACATATCTGCCAAGGTAGAACTACGCTTATTAAATTTCCATAATTTCATAAGATTCTCCTTAGCATTACTATCTAACACCTATCTAAACATCACATGTAACCATCTCAGTGATTTAACGGGTTGAACTAAGCACCTAGTCATTGAATACCATCTACAAAAATCGCTCAGCGCTCAGTCAAACTATCTATTCATATCATTAGTATACTTATGTAATCCACCATTTTCAAGGCGCTATTAAAAGGAAAACTAGATAGATGTTTATTACGTTAAGCTTCTCAAAAAACAAAACTAGACATCTCTGAAGCAAAAGAGATGTCTAGTCTTGTATAGAACGTATTTAGTTATATCGCCTTTACACATTCGGAGGCATTTGAAATATGTAAAGACGCTAATTAGAATATGGATTCATAGATAGCGATGATTTCTTCCTTAGATGCATCACGTGGGTTACCAGGTGTACATGCATCGTTGAAAGCAGATTCAGCGAGGAATGGAATGTCTTCCCGTTTGACGCCTGCTTCGCTAAGAGATTTAGGAATACCTACGTCATCAGCTAATTTTTGAATTACGTCGATAGCCGCTTGACGATAGGTTGCTTCATCCATAGCGTCTACATTAGGAACGCCCATAACGCGAGCGATTTCACGATATTTTTCGCCTGTTGTAGGAGCATTAAATTTCAATACGGCTGTTAAAAGCATTGCACAAGCCTTGCCATGAGGGATATCGTACACAGCACTCAATGGATGCGCCATGGAGTGAACGATGCCGAGGCCTACGTTAGAGAAGCCCATGCCCGCAATGTATTGACCTAAGGACATAGCTTCACGACCAGCGTAATCGCCAGCTACAGCACTGCGCAAGGAACGACCGATGATTTCAATAGCTTTCAAATGGAGCATATCAGTAAGTTCCCACGCACCTTTTGTGATATACCCTTCTACAGCATGTACGAGAGCATCCATGCCTGTTGCCGCACAAAGGCCTGTCGGCATAGACGCAGACATATCAGGATCCACGATGGCAACAATTGGGATGTCATGAGGATCAACACAAACGAATTTGCGGTTCTTTTCAACGTCTGTAATAACGTAGTTGATGGTAACCTCTGCAGCCGTACCAGATGTAGTAGTAACAGCGATGATTGGCAAGCAAGGATTCTTAGTAGGCGCTAAACCTTCAAGACTGCGCACATCGGCGAACTCAGGGTTCGTAATAATAGTAGCAATCGCCTTACTTGTATCGATTGGGCTACCACCACCAACAGCAACAATAACATCGGCGCCAGCTGCTTTACAAGCATCAACGCCAACCGTTACGTTTTCGATGGTAGGATTTGGTTTAATGCCGTCATAGATTTCATAATCGATGCCTGCCGCATCAAGTAAATCTGTTACCTTAGTAGCCACTTTAAATTCAAATAAATCTGGCGTAGATGTAACAAGGGCTTTTTTGAAATGGCGATTCTTAATTTCGTTCACAATCTCCTGAATCGCGCCTTGTCCAAAATAGGACGTACCGTTCAACATAATTCTGCGAGCCATATACTTCACTCCTCCCGAAAAAATAAACCGATAGAGAATCACTTTACCTATTAATTCTCTATCGGTTTATTAAAATCCTTGATAGCTTGCTATGTATACACTATATATTTTTATAAAGAATGTAGATTACAATCCCCGACTCATTTTCATAAGCAAAATCCGTTTCACCGATTCGTCGAGTCGTTCTTTTGAGATTCGACCGTCTTTCACGGCTTTCATAAGGCCATTGTAAGCCTCTTGCATGTGTTCGTATTCGTGACATACGAGCAAGATGTCGCTACCTGCGAGGATGGATTGCACTGCCATATCACCAAAGGTATAGTGTTTTGCGAGGGCACCCATGTCCATATCGTCCGTTACCACAACGCCATTATAGCCTATGTCCTTGCGCAACCAATCCGTAATAATCGCTTTCGATAAACTAGCAGGATAATCTGGATCGATTTGTGGGTACATCGCATGAGACACCATGATTGTATAGGTATTCGGTTTAGACTGTTTGATAAGGTCTATAAATACCTTTGTGTCCTCTGAAAGCAGCGTTTCTTTAGATACAGGAACGATGCTTGTATCCGCGTGCAAGTCTACATCGGTCTTACCAATGCCCGGAAAGTGCTTATAGGAATACCACAAGCCCGCTTCATCGTAAGCTTTGCCAACGGCGCCTGCATAGCGAACGACCTCATCAGGGTTCGTACTAAAGGAACGGCCATAGGTTAATCCCAAATCCGCCACAGGAGCAAAATTAATATTGAATCCCAAGTCTTTTAGTTCTGCACCAGACTGTTTTGCCAAAGATACAGCTTGTTCAATGGGCATTTTGCCTACCTCCTCAGCGGGAGGAACCTTGATAAGCTTATCATCCATGCGCGCTACCGCACCACCCTCTTGGTCGATGCCTAGGAACAACGGCGTTAAGCCCGCGCTTTTACCAGCCTTATTAATGTCTGCAATAAGCGTTTTAACTTGATCCTTGGACTCCATATTTCGATCAAACAAAATGATGCCCCCCACGCGGTACTCATTGAGCATGAATTTAGCATCATCATTCAACGTTGTGCCGTGAATGCCAATCATCAACAATTGCCCCACCTTGTCTGCATCGGACATATTAGCCACTAACTTGTCCACCTTTTGCTCCGGTGAAAGCTCGCTTTGTGCCACGGACTCATAGGTCACAGGCTCTGCCTTTGAAGTAAATGGATTATGTAAACCGCAGCCCGTTGTGAGTGCTAATGCACCAATCATAGTGGCTGCTATAAAACGTCGAAACATGCATACCTCCCTCAAATCTCTAAAAAGTATTATGTATAGTATATCAAAAAATATAAATGAGCCCAACATAACCAACACACGACAGGCAGCACTATAGTACATGTAGCTTACAAAACAAAAAGATTGTTACTCGATAACCCAACGGGTATATCCATTGAGAGAATCAAATAACAATCTTTATATGTTTCATTTTTGTTGTGTAAACATTATAATTTACATTTTGGAATGTAAACTATGTATCTTACATTTTGGATGTGTAAAATGTGTATGTCACATTTCGCAAATTAAATTTTGCCTTGTTCTTTCATTTCAGCTAACAACTTTACGATGCGAGGCCCACAGCCTTTACCACCACAAGCGCCCGTGCCAGCACGAGTTACTTCTTTTACTTGTGGAAATGTATGAGCACCATTTAAAATGGCTTCTTTAATCGTTTTGCGCGTAATACTACGACATGTGCACACCTTTGTAAGCTTGTCCAGAATCGCCTCTGGCACTTGATTTTCTTCAAAATTCATATGTAATTCCTCTTCTATTCACTTGAATATCTATATACAGTATCAATTTAGTATATTGATTTAGTGTATCGATTTACTATATCAATAGTATCTAATGAAACACTATAATATTGCTATATCGAAAATTTACGATTTTCGTACTTATTATAACACAATCAAAGAACTATATCGATAGTTTTTAATGTAAAATCTAAAGAACAGTCAAAAGTTAACCTGCTACTATAAAAAACAGAAGAATGTACAAATACACGATATATATAAACTAAATCTATATATAAACTAAATCTATATATAAAAAACTACCATAAAGATATTATCTTTATGGTAGAGACTTTCACAAAATATAATTATAGTATGAGCCCAATAATGGCAAAGTAGATTTTAAATATCGTTTGTTGTAATGGACGAATAACCATAGAAATAATGGGTGTGTTAATAAGGATGATAAAGAATAGTAAATTAAGCATCCCTAATTGGTAATATCTCATCTGCCACTCTGTAGGCAACCACGGCAAGATGATATTAAATCCAGGCAATGGTGGGAACGGAATCAAACAGAAGATTGATAAGCCAATACTATATAAAATAATATATTGCATAACCATGGCAAGACCTTGGGACTCCATGAGGCCTAATTTCCCAAGAAGCATATATATAAAGGTGAATATGAAGCCTGCTATAAGACCTGCCACAGGCCCTGCAAAGGCAAGCAAGCTTATATCACGTCGTGGATCTTTAAAGTAAGATGGATTAATTGACATAGGTTTTGCCCAACCGAAGCCAACAAGAATAATACAGATGGTACCAATTAGATCAAGGTGCGCCATTGGTGACAATGTGAGGCGTCCCGCCAAACGCGGCGTTGGATCACCAAACCAAGTTGCAACCTTCGCCTCTGCATATCCAAAGATAGAAAAAACGATCATAATAGCAGGAATACTTGCTAATATCTGAACCGGATTTAAATCAAACATAGAACTCCTTTATTGTTTAGCTTCCCATGCGGTGTAGCCTTCTTGAATGCAACGAAGGGCATTTAAGGTACGAGGATAGCCGATATACGGCACGCATTGGGATGCGATGTTAATCAAATATTGTTTGCTGTTCCCTACGTTTAAATTGCCTTCTACATGAGCCTTGAGTTGAGCTTCACAGCCACCTTGAGCCGCAAGGAAACAGAAAGTAATCATTTCACGATGAGCCACGCTAAGGCCTTTACGCGTATAGTAATCGCCGAACATATTGGCAAGCCATTTGTTGATATGACGAATATCTTCTGGCCCTTCTTGGTAAGAATTACGCATAGACTCGCCAAAGATTTCCACTTGTTTTTCTACACCTTTTTCAAGACGGGACTCTCCAGTGATTGTGCTGCGAGAGGGATCAACAATGGTTTCTCCTCGATAGTCAAAAATCTTATTGGTCACCTTAAAGAATGGGCGCACACGTCCGATGCCAAGATAGGGCACCGCTTGATAAATGAGCTCTACCACTTCATCAGGAATAAGACCAAAGTTTAATGCTGCCGGTAGCATTAATGCATATTCATCAACAGCGGAGGCGCCTACTAATGTAGCAAGAATGGCTAAGAAGCGATCCTTTGCCGATACATTACGGCCTTCTTCGGTGATGACTTCATCAAAGGCAAAATTATCAAACAATACTTCAAACTCTGGATCAATATAACCTGCTGGGGCTGCAATATCAGGGAACATACGCTCCGTATAGGCTTGAGCAAATTCAGATTTAGACATAAAAAACCTCCATAAACAACACTGGTGAAAGCCCAAAAGGAGCTTTCACCAGCAATAGTTATGTAATTATTACGGCACGGGCCATCAGATTATAACGCTGGGAATTCGAAAGTTGTGCCGTATACTTCTTTCCAAGCAGCCATGAACATATTGAACTCATTTGTTCCAGGTTGAATTTGGTAAACTTGACCATCTGGAGCGTAACGATATACAGTATGTAAGCTTGGATGAACAAGATATTTGAACAATGTAACTTCCCCGTATTGGTTATTATGCATGTTAATTACATTAACACCAAATACGTGGTTACGGCTGCTATCGATACCTTTAAACTCAGATGCTTTATCAAAGAAATACGTTTCTGTACCATTTGCACTATTTGGAACCTCTGGGTAGTTAGCTAACCCATTCCAGTTTGCTGCGTTTGCAACACCACCTACTAATAATGTACCGGCTAATACAAATGCACCTAATAAATTTTTATTCATAATGCTCTCCTTTGTGCCACGAAGGCAAATCACGAATCAGTCATACTCTCACATGACTTGAATACAATACGCTATATGTATAGTATATCACATTTTTAATAAAATTTTTAGATTTCCAAGGTTACAGAATATATGCATATGAGGTTGTATCAAATTAGCCCTTCATGTTCTCTGCTGTTTTTGCGTTTGCGTTATCGATTGCTTCTAGCAATCTATTTAGCAACATACGCAATTGACGTGTCTCTTCTACATCAAAAATAGGACCTGACGCTTCAGCCAAGCGACGTGGTATATGAACAGCTACATCACGTAATGCTTTGCCCGTATCGGTAAGGGTTACCATAACCACGCGTTCATCTTGACGACTGCGTTTGCGTTTCAAGAATGCTTTTGCTTCTAATTTCTTTAAAAGCGGTGTTAATGTACCAGAATCAAGACGCAATACTTGGCCCAATTCCTTAACGGATAAATCACCATATTGCCACAATGCCATCATTACGATGTATTGAGTATATGTCAAATTTAAAGGATCTAAGTGATTACGATATGCATTAACAATTTCCTTCGCCACTACATAAAGTGGAAAGCTCAATTGATTTTCCAATCTTAAATATTCTGAATCAGGAACATCTTCTTTATGTTTGTACCCTTCAAGTACACCAATTTCTGCCATATTCTACCTCCATATGCACACAATTATCTACTAATTAATTGTACACAATTTTACGGTAAACAGTCAACGCAAAAAGCCTACTTTGAACAGATATTTTTAAATTTATCAATTAATTAATATTTATTTTCTTATTCGTTAAGAATTAGGCACTTCTATAGAATTTATGGGTAAAAATCATACCATAAAGTTGTTACTTTATTTATAAATTTATTTGATATTAGATTAGAAAGTTATAACTTCTGTTTTCAAGGAAATCTTCTTTCGTTACAGGACCCTCTCCTAATAAATAACTTAGTAAAAATACGTCCTTTTCTAGGTCCTTCCTTGTAGTATAATAAAAGAAACTCTATATCAAATCCCCTTTGTCATAGGAGGACCACATGAATACCTTAGAATGTATTAAAACTCGTCATAGTACACGTAAATTTAAAGCTGATCAATTATCTAGAAAGCTCATCGATCAAGTGCTCGACGCAGGTCGTCGTGCTCCATCTGGCGGTAATACACAATTAACACATTTCATGGTTATTACAAACCAAGATGTGCTCAACGAATTAATAACTCTTGTTCAAGAAGAATACGGCAAAATGCCGATTACAGAAAATACTTTACCTTACATGGTGAATATCATTAAGATGTCCGCCGAAGGCAAATTTGTATTCAACTATAATGCGCCTGTACTCATCGTATTGGCTAGTAAAGCAAGTTATGCCAACAACTTTGCTGACGTGTCATGTGCTATGCAAAACATGATGCTTGCTTGCAATGAACTTGACCTTGGTAGTTGCTGGGTTAACCAAATCCGTCATCTTCAAGATAATGAACGCATCCAAGCTAAAATGCGTGAACTAGGTCTTAGCGAAGACGAAAAAGTCTACGCTAGCCTCGCTATCGGCTATCCAGACCTACCAAATGGCCTTAATCGCCGCGAAATCGAGCCAAAAGGCTATCCTGTAACATACATTGATTAATTGAGACTCATAATATATAAAACAAAAGCGCTATCTATCCCACAACTCTATTTGAGTTTCCTTAGGGATAGATAGCGCTTTTTATTGACTATATTATTTTTTAACGCTCATCGATTTAGTAATCAAATCGATACACACACTCCTTACTGATATTTATAATGAACTACTATTAAGCCTCAAACACACGTTTACGAGCTGCGTTCATGAGAACGGAATGATCATCATCTACTATGTAATTAGATTTGTAAGCCCAACGCAACAGTAATGCAGAGTTTGCAACTACGAGAAGGCTCCCTCCGTTATGAACAAGGGCCCCCACACTGGAGATAAAGTACCAACCATTGCCAAGATGATAGCTACGAAATTCAAAAGTAAGGAGAAAGAAAGATTAATTTTAATAGTAGTCATCATGCGTTTAGATAATGCCACTAAGTGAGGAATTTCCTTTACATTATCGCTGCCGGCGTTGCCAATACGAGAGCACAAGGACAGAACACAACGAGGATGGTTACGGCACGAATGATTTCTCCAGTTACCACATAGGTGCCAACCGCGGCTAATAACGCAATCACTACAATCCATGTGGCCCAACGATCAGCCAAGCTAACGATTTTCGCATTACCTTATGTCAATAACAAAATATGTACAATTATTCATATATACTCAAAAGTACAGGAAAAATGCGGATTCAATGAGATTATATTATTCATGCATAGCCTCATTACGCAAATGCATGAACAGTTATTCATATATATATTTACAAATTAATAATTTTTACATAGAAGATATTTTGATATTTTCAACCTATTCAATACTATCTCACCCTAATCAATACTATCCATAATACAGTTTTCTAATAACTATTTATTATAATAGAAAATTAAGTATAGTCGACTACATACCCTACATGGTATTATTACAAATGACATGTTGTAGAAAGGATGTGTAACGATGTCGATTTTCTCTCCTGCTCCTCATATTGAACGTTTACCAGAGGCGCAAATCGATTCCACCTACAAACGTCTTCGTCGCGAAGTCTTTGCAGGTACATTTATTGGTTATGCTACATTCTATTTGATCCGCCAAAACTTTAGTTTGGCTGTTCCGTATATGATTGCTGAGTACGGCTACACCAAAGCGGATCTTGGTATAGTTATGACCATCTTATCCGTAGCTTACGGCGTAAGTAAATTTGTTATGGGTAATGCGTCTGACCGCTCTAACCCAAAATACTTCTCCACAGTAGGTCTATTGCTTAGTGCTTTAGTTATGTTATTATTCGGCACCTTACCAGGTGTTATGAGCAGTATTCCTATCATGTGCGTTCTTGCCTTATTAAACGGTTGGTTCCAAGGTATGGGCTACCCTCCATATGCGAAAAACATGGTAACTTGGTTCTCCCGTTCCGAACGCGGTGCTTGGTGGTCCTGGTGGAACGTTTCCCACAACTTAGGTGGTGGCATCATCGCTCCTCTTGCTACGCTTGGCATCTACCTATTCGGTACATGGCATAGTATCTTCTTCTTCCCTGCCCTTATCTCTATCGTGTTAGCGATTATTACCTTTGTATTGTTGAAAGATACGCCTCAATCCTGTGGCTTACCGCCTATCGAAGAATACAAACATGAAGTCGTTCATACACATACAGAAAATGAAGAAAAAAGTACTTTCAAAGAAATCTTCTACAAATATATTTTGCATAATAAATACTTATGGTATCTTGCGATTGCAAACATTTTTGTATACTTCATCCGTTACGGCGTAGTTAGCTGGGCACCAACCTATTTAACCGCTGTGAAAGGTTTCACAAAAGAAGGTTCCCGTTGGGCTTACTTCTTATACGAATGGGCTGGTATTCCAGGCATGCTCGTAAGTGGCTACTTGAGTGACCGCGTATTCCGTGGCCGTCGTGCTCCAGCTACGATTTGCTTTATGTTATTCGTTATCTTGGCGATCCTCGTGTACTGGTTTAACCCTGCAGGCAATATTCTCATCGATAACTTAGCACTCATCGCTATCGGCTTCCTCATCTATGGTCCTGTTATGATGATTGGCCTTCAAGCAGCAGATATGGTGCCACGCGTAGCAACAGGTGGTGCTACTGGCCTTACAGGCCTTCTTGGTTACCTCATCGGTTCTGCTGGCGCTGGTGCTTTCATGGGTCTCATGGTTGACCTCTACGGTTGGGATGGTGGTTTCATTGCCCTCGTTGGTGCATGTATCCTATCCATCGTATTCCTACTCCTTACCCTTGGAGACAAAGGACAACAATAGAATATGTACTGTATAATACGTAATGTATAAATACGTACTGTACAACTCACTGTTGTATATACAAAACTCCCCTAGTAATACTTATGATTACTAGGGGAGTTTAATTATTTATGCGATGCACAAGGAGCCGTTTAATACTTTCAAATTATACACGAGACCAAGTCGCGCCAAGCCATGCAATGCAGCGGCCGTTACAGGATTGATAGATCCTAACACACCAGCACCGATAATGACAACGTGGAACAAAATGGACACGATGAGTAAACCCAAATGGCATTGTTTCGCCTCTTTTGAAAGCCCCGCTGTTGGAGAGTTTTCATCTACGAGAGAACCCATCATGAGTGCCACAAGAACGAGTTCCAAAGAGCATGGGCAAAGGATAACTAGCAATGTAATGGTATGCATAAAGTTCTGCGTCAATGCATAGGAACCCATGGAAAGCAACATGACAGCCACAACAATAACAGATGAATAATTGTTGATGCCCTGACGCAAGGCTACAAGCTGTGTAGGCATGGTCGGCAACATATCATCATCCAATGTATAATGTACGTCGCCCGTAATAAGCTGCTCTAAGAAAAAGCCACCATGTACGATGAGTCCTACATAAGCCGCCGTATGATAATCTCCGATCGCAATAAGCGCCACCATAGCTATCACGATAAGAAAATTAGCGTGAATCTCTAAATGATCCAAAATACTTTGCACGCTATTGATGAGCAATGGCAAGCCACAAATGATGACCGTTACCCACGCCAAATCAATAGCTGGGTTCATAGGCTCCGTAAGCGCATCTAATATGATAAATAACAAGCCGAGTGCCAAAATAGCCCCCTGCGTACGCAGAGACACCTGCGCTGATAAAGACTGTAAAAACTTCATATAGACCTCTCTATAAATGAAATACCGGCCTTACTTAATCCGGAAATACCTTTTACTTCTATAATTAATACTATTAACACTTATATTGCTAACGCCTAAAATACCTATAGGGGTATCTCTATGGTGTAATCATTATACAAAACATAAAAGAAATATACAAATCAAATTTTTTAATAAATGAAAACCCCTATCTTTAAAAATGGCTTAGCCGTTAAAAGGTCCTAGTTGTGAGCTCTAATTTCTTTATTAAAACGTAGAAAGAACAGGTCCCTAAAAACGACTTAGCTCGCTATGGAGCTCCTTTTAATAGGCACTAGTTGAAGATCCTAATTTCATATAAAAGGAAAAGCCCCTATCTCTAAAAATGACTTATCCTCCCCAGCGCCCCCCCAGTTGTTGCTCTAATTTCATAAATTGTATAAAAAAGGAACGGACCTATCTCTAAAAACGACTTAGCTCGCTATGGAGGCTTTTAGAGATAGGTCCGTTCCAACCCAATACAATATGAAATTAGAGCTTCAACGCCTCAATCCATTCTGCTTCTTTAAATCCAACGAGTACTTTGTCTTCAAGAACCAAGATAGGACGTTTTACAAGCATGCCATTAGATGCTAATAAAGCTAGTTTTTCTTCTTCGCTAAGGTTTGGCAATTTATCCTTTAATTGTTGTTCACGGTAAATCATACCAGAAGTATTAAAGAATGCTTTCAAATCCTTGCCAGATTGTGGATACCAAGCAGCGATTTCCTCTGCTGTAGGATTTTCGGACTTGATGTCACGATCTGTGTACTTAATTTTGTGATCATCTAAGAATTTCTTTGCTTTTTTGCATGTTGTGCATTTAGGATATTCAACGAATAACATAGGTTCTCCTTATATCAATATTCAATGTTATAACAACTTACTTATTTAAGTTAATTTTACCAAATACATCGAAAATTATCAATCTCTTATTGACAGTCTACGGGTTCTAATGAAGCACAATGTGTAATAGAGGATAATACTTCATCCATACCCTCACTAAGTTTTGCGGTACGCAAATCAACATCCATCTGTAAACGCAAGAAATACCCTTCCGAAACACCAAAGTATTTCGCTAAACGCAACGATGTATCTGCTGAAATAGACCGTGTACCATTCAATATTTCTTGAATCCGTGAAACAGGCACATGTATATCCTTAGCTAATCGATATGCAGATAGTCCTAATGGATCCATAAACTCTTCCTTTAATATTTCACTAATGGTAGGTGTAGGAATAAACTTTTCCATATTAATTTCCTCTCTATTAATGATAATCTACAAATCCGATAATCATAGAATCTCTCCTTTGATTATACCTGTTTAACAGGTATAATTCAATAACATATACTTGAATAATAACTATACATAAAATTAAAATTATTCTACAAACAATTTTGGTAAAAAGATTCTATAAAACATTATCTAAATCCTACACTCGCGATGACTCTATTGGCCACCTATTTCGGAATGTAATCAATTTACCCTATCGTTATAATTGAATTAAAACTATCATTAATTCCCACTTCAACTAAATTAATTTTAAAAAGTAAAAAAACCTACATCCTCGACCGTATCATGTATAAAATACATATTAAAGGTTGAGAGAATATAGGTCTCTTATAAAAATCTATGTATTATTTATAATACTAGTTATAGCAAAAATGTAAGTCCCATTGCCACGAAGATGGCTGGCAAAAGGTTTGCAATACGTACTTTACCAGGCCAGATGAGGTCGATACCAACGCAAAAAATCAGAATAGATCCGACGTAAGATAGGTTATCGATGGCACTAGGTGTCATCAACGGCGCTGCAATATGTGCCATAGCCGTAATGAGCCATTGCGTAATACCTACAGGAATAAAGGAGAACAGCGCCCCTTTTCCCATAGAGGATACCATAACCATAACGATGATGCCGTCGAGGATGCCTTTTAAAAGTAATGTCTGATAATTTCCAGTAAGGCCATCTTGAATGGAACCAAGTACACCCATAGCACCTACGGTAAACGTTAAAGATGCAGTGATAAAAGCATGTGTAAACTTTGGATCCCCAGCGTTGCCAGTGCGAGCTTTCACCCAGTCACCAAACACAGTAATCCAATGATTAAGGTCGATAATTTCGCCAATAACGGCGCCTACGACCATGCTAATAATCATCAACAGCGGGCCCGTTGTCTGTAGAGATCCATTGACAATGACAAGCATATACTGCATGGCCCCGCTCATACCGAGGAGGAGCACGATAATACCGCTCACAATCATGAGCGTTTGCTTTAAATTTTCTTTCATAAAGCGACCAAACGTGAGGCCACATAGGCTGCCAGCTATGATAAGGCCAACATTAATGGCCGTTCCCAAACCAATCATATATTTCCCTTCTTTAATTGTGAAAGTAACACTATCAATTTACTTCAGTATAACAACTATATCGAAATAAATCAATTTATATGGCATAAAATATATAGTTGAAATTGGATTAATTAAAGTTTTTTTAAGACCATACATATAGCCTGATTAATGCTGCTATAGGTCTCCATAATACGGCATTGCTCCTCTTATAGCATTATATATAGCAAAAAGCCTCTACCCAATAAGGGTAGAGGCTCTGTATAGTTTATAGCGTTGAGAGAGAACTAATGATAGACCCGCTTAGGAGAGAGAGAGTATATGTGTTTATATATAAAGCGGGCCGACATGAGATGAGTCGCTATCGCCTCATCGATTTTAGTGTACACCCAATTCCACATAACAACAAATTCAATTATGTAAACTCAATCATGCGCAAAAACTATTGTTAACTAATCTCTGCTTATCTCCCTTAAGCTTCATCGTCTACAGGTAAACGTACGATATCTGCTGTTTTATTAATCTCTTCAAAGCAAGGGCAGTCTTTACCGTGATCATTGATGAGGCCACTGGCTTGTAGGTGTGAATAAATTGTTACAGGCCCTACAAACTTAAATCCTCGCTTCTTTAAGTCTTTGCTAATCCGCGTGGATAGACCATTTTTAGTAGGGAAATGTCCTTCAGGATGGTTTTCATAAATAATCGTTTTATGATTTGTAAATCCCCAAATATAGTTACAAAACGAACCAAATTCAGATTGAATACGTTTAAAAGCCGCAGCATTATTGATAATAGCTTCAATTTTAGGACGGTGCTTAAGCATCCCCTCCGTCTGCATGATGCGTTCAATGTCACTTTCACCATAAACAGCCACCGCATCAATATCAAAATGATCAAAGCATTCTCGAATGATATCTCGTTTATTCAAAATCGTAAGCCAACTGAGGCCACATTGGAGGCTTTCAAGACAAAGATGTTCAAATTGATGTTGGTCATCATAAATTGGTCGTCCCCACTCGTAATCGTGGTAATCCTGATATAAAGGCGTCGTCGGCCATTCACAAGTCGTCATCACACACCTCCATGCGCCCATACGAGAACGTCATACATGAGCGCTACTACAAGACCCATTACGAGATGACCACCCACGTAAAATGGCACCAGATAATAAATAAATAAAAGCAAGGAATGCAAGGCTTTACGAAGCCATATAATTGGCGTAGATGTGTCGCCCCCCACCTTACTATCAAGCCAATTATGAAGGGCATAAATAGGCGTTCCTAAGCGACGAATCCAATCAGGAACACGTACCCCAGGATTCAAACTAGGGCAATAGAAGATCACCAAGGGTAACGCCACCACATCAATGACGAGCAATAGGGTTAACATAAAAGCAAACCAATCTAATTCGCCTTCCCACGTGAAGGGTTGTGCCATGAAACGGGTACCCCACAAATAGGCTTTGTATACGATATACGGTTCTAATAGCCATAATAAGGGCTTCACTACACTCATGGGACTACCTACACCAAACAAAAAATAATAAAAACTACGCATTTGCGTAGTCATTTCATATATACAACATTCCGATTATATCGACTGAATACCAAGGATATAGCGATTTTCTAGGCTAGAAAATCACTTTATACACACCATTTTTCCAGTCCTTACATACGTCGATTTTCATATTAATATTATATCAGATTTTGTAGTTCTTGTGGGATTATATTTTATAAAAATTTTATCAATTTACACTATTTATAGCACTTATCACTAAAAGAAGTCACTATATAAGCCATTTTCTGTAGTCAGCTCTTGTATATTCATTTTTCATCAAAGTCATGACCTCTCTTAATCATGGGCTCTAAAAAAAATAGGATTCAAATCAGATAAATTTATTCCAATAATATGTGGCATTTTATACTCATTAACTATGTTATTATAAATGCAGGTAGTAAATACCTTCTCACTTTCTCCTTTTGATAAAAATAGCAAAAAAGGCAGTCCCTAACGTAAACTGTACCTCTCAAAAATTGTGTCCAACTTTTGGGGATACAGCTCAGGCCTGCCTTTTTTGTTTGTCGTTTATTTATCTGTATTTATTTTATCTATCGTCTACACAATCATATGTTATATAGGATCTATCTATTATGCATTCTGCCCTATCTTGCTAAGTAGCTATTAACTAAACAACTATTATTCTATATTTCTATTGTTCTATAGCCTCTACTACTTCGCCAATGTACATATAATGTGGTTCCCAACGATCATGCCCAGCTTGTGTATATACAGCAGGATTAGATGCGTAATAATCTTTTACCTTTTCTGCCAAATAGGCTTCATCGAATTGGTGTTCATATAGCTTTTTACATACAAAAGTTAACTCTGCTTCTTTGAAAGTTACCCCATCGCCTGCCGCAACTGGCGTTAGGCCAGAATTTGCCACCTTATTTTCGTCGCGGCCAGAATGAGAACCTAAATAACCAAGAGCCTTGCGATAACTTTCAGGGAAAAAGCTAACTGTAAAGGTATCATATTTCGCCATAAACTCTTGAGTATAACGCGCTGGATGAATGTACACTGTCACCGTGGATATATCGCCACCATTAGGGCCCCATATGTTGCCCATACTGCCCCAACTAACCGTACATGTATTAAAATCATCAAGCATTCCAGCCGTAACAAGAGCCCAACGATTCTCAAACATGGTAAAAGCTTTATAATCCTTTGTTTCAAATGCTTTCATAAGAACCTCCAGTTTATCTCAATTTGACGATATAAATCTTTACCCCTATAATATAGGTAGATAGTCAGACGAGTCGTACCGTCAGGCTCATCTCTGAAAACAAAAAAGCTTGAGAAATGGCCTTTCAGTTATCGAATCATCTAAGATAACGAAGGGCTATTTGTCTTTTGTGAGACAAATAAGCGCTATTAAAGCTCCAAAAGCAATAACCACAGTTATCACCTGTAATAAGAGCATGATTATTTCATAATCACTCATAGGCTTATCCCTCCCTTCGATGACGAAGAGAGGCCCAACCTCGTCTAACTACCCTATGCTTATTATATAGCGAACTAATATGCGATACAATAAGCATTATATTATACAAATATATGAATACAGTAATAAAAGCCGAGCTAATTCTATGAATTAAAAGCTCGGCTTTTTTCATAGATATGGTAAGAATATAATCATTTATAAATCAAAATCTTACTGACTTTATCGCCTTTTTGTTCAAATTGTATGCCATGCATCATATCAGTTCGATAGCGGTATTTCCCATAAAACCATCGATTATTAGAATCTACTAAATCGGGTCTGCCATATACATTAAGGACCTTTCGCATGGAGTCGCCTACGGCAATACCTCTATGTGTAGTAGCATCACGATTCTCAATCATCATATAGGTGACAATAGGGCCCACACCATCCATTTTAAAGTTCCCAAATGTAACACCACCATAGGTAAGTCCTCTACTTGTCTCTTTAGTTGGTTGCCCTAAGCTAGCTTTCACACTATCAAATGTATTACCCAACGAAACACCAAGGATCATCATATCCTCATCTGGCAAGTTAGTACCTACAATTTGCCCGCCAGCATAATGAGTATATTGCTCAGCTTTGGGCCAATCATAAGACTGCTTCGCTGCATTTGTTTCAAGGCGGTCCCAAGTTTTACTCAGCCAACTTGCATCCGATTCATAACTATAACCACTTACCAATTGCAGGCCTATAACAAGCCCTGTAATCAAATATTTTCTTTTCATGATCTCTCTCCTGAACTATTTTATAAACAACTCAAACCACTTATTTTATACATAATCTTATTGAGTTAATATTTTAATCCATTCCATATACCACGGATTAAAGATTGGATCCGCATCAAGCTTCTTTTTATGACTATCACTTATACGCCATTGAGGTGCTTTTCGTAAACTTTCAACATTATCAAAATCTACATACTCAACCATATCGCGCAATTGTTTATGCTTATACGAAGATTTGCTTTCATCATAATCAATGCGATAACTATAATAATATTCAGAATCCTTTGTAAAATGGCGTAAATAGGATACCCCATTAGATTTATAGCGATCAACTAAGAAACCTGGAAGACCATTATTCCAAACTGTTGCATACTGTGTAGGAGCCTCAAGGTCACCATATTTATTCAAAAATGCAAAAATTTGTTTTTTTGCCAAACTTTTATCAACAACATTAGGGTCTATTTGAAAGCGTAACACACGAATCTTAATTCCTGAATCTTCATAAGTACGAACCTCATATTTATTATCTTCCATAGCCTCGCTCACTAGCTTAGCCTTTTTAGGAATACGATATCTGAAATTGTCCCAATGTTTAACATGGCTATACTTATCTAGCCTAGATAGAGACTCAATAGATGGAATAATATAATTACTCATTACCACTTCAGCTATTTTATCTTGGTAGGGTTCCTTTACATCACCACCTCCAAGATATGTAATGCCATGGGTAGTATTCGTGTTCTTAGGCGTAAACTCTGTGTACATTACATGTGTCTTCGCTTTAAGAATTTTCCAAGATGCATTTTCTAAGCCCGGATATGTATAGACACCTTCATTGTGCATACGTTTACTAAATTCTTTCCCATGTGGTGGCCCCACCATTAAGATACTTGTAAAACCACGAACCACAAATAAAGGACTGCCACTCGATTTAGATTCAATCGTGTCACCACGCAAGCTAATATTTGGTACAGATAAACGGATATTCTTCTTATCTTCATGAAGTAAGATGACAGTAGATTGTGAGTATTCCCCCATCTTAACCGCTTGAGCCAATCCAGATTTCTCTTTGAAAACCTTTTCTATCGCAATGCTAGGTTTCTCTACGGTCTTCTGTACTTTGGCACTAAATGCCTCTGCTTCTTGTATCGCCTTTTCATTAATATGGGAATAATTTTCATAGGCATTGGCAGGAATGCTCGCGTCCGCCCCAGGTACAGGCGACTGCCCAGCTGGTACTTCAATCTGTACAGCACTTACATTTATGGTGAAAGCAGTTGCTAGTGCCAGCATAATTACACTTTTACGTAACATAAAATCCTCTCTTTTTCTCTCACATTACAACAAAATAAGCACAACCTTATTAGCATAAGTATACTATGCAAATAAGACTATGCCTATGATTAATAATTTTATATTTAGTATATTGGTTTCATATATATTTAGCATTTATAAGGTTTATCTCAATTTGACGATATATACCTTTATCCCTATAATATAAGTAGATAGTCAGACGAGTCGAAACGTCAGGCGCATCTCTAGTTACACAAAAGCATGAAGAAATGGCCTTTCAGTTATTTAGTTACACTAAGTAACGGAGGGCTATTTGTTTTTGTGAGACAAATAAAAACGAGCTACTAATCAAATAGTAGCTCATTTTTTTTAGTGTATTTAAAGTATGAAATAGACTAATAGTTTACCAGTGGAATGCTTAACACAGTGGAGACGACAATTAAGATATACACCACAAGACATAGTTTTAACAAAAGCGCTAAACTGACAAACAGGACTTTATAGATAGGTGCTTCTTCTTTTTTTAAGCGTATCCAGTTTTTAACCCTATAATATATGCTTGGTTTATTAAAGGCTGGAGATAATCGCTTACACCATAAAACAAGCCACAGAATACAGCATATATTACCAAATAGAAAGAATAAAAACAGGCCAAAATGCTCCACTGAATATACTTTTAATACATAGATGTCATAGAGTAGCTGAGTAAACGTCTCTACAAAGTTAATCCATAGATAGACAAGATAAGCCTTAAACAAAAGCACTAATATAGTTTTGATGTATTTGAGTTTACTCATTGGCTCTCTCCTATCTAATACCATAAAAACTTTAAAACTAAATTTCTTATTGATTCAACAGTTTAACCCACTCCATATACCAAGGAATAAATATAGGCCCACTTTCTAGTTTCTCTTTATAGGTTCCATCTTCTCTCCATTGTGGACCTTTTCTGAGTTTGACCGCATCATCAAAGCCTACATATTCAATCATATCTCTCCATTGTTTATGTGTATAAGAGGTCTTACTTTCATCATAATTAATACGATAACTGTAAAAGTACACAGAATCTTTCACCACATGACGGAGATAAGACTCTCCATTAGGCTTGTAAGAATCGATCAAAGAGCCTGCGATTCCATTATTCCATACGACTGCATATTGTGTAGGTGTTTCTAAATCATTATACTTTCTCAAAAAAGATAATATTGAACTCTTGATGACCGTTCCATCTCGTTTTTCACCCAATATGGAAGTACGTACTACACGTATCTTGGAACCTGTATCCTCATAGGTTCTCACATCATATTGACTATTCTCTACAGTCTCACTCACTAGCTTTGCAGTCTTAGGAACGCGATAACTAAAATTACCCCAATGCTCAACACGACTATAAGTATCTAATCCAGACAAGGATTCTATGGATGGAATAATATAATTACTCATCACAACTTCCGGTGATTTATCTTGATACGGATCTTCCGTATTAACCCAACCGCCATAAGTAATCCCATAGGTAGTCTTTGAATCATTCGGTGTAAATTCCGTATACATTACACGGGCATTGTTTGACATTAGTTTCCAAGATGTATCGTGCAAACCTGGATATGTATATTTTCCTTCTTCTTCAGCATATTTATTAAGCTCTTTACCATGTGGCGGCCCTACCACTAAAAATGAACTAAGGCTTCGCACCGCATATAACGGCCCTTTTCCAGACTTAGACTCTACAGTATCTCCACGGAAGCTAACATTTGGCACGGATAATCGAATATTCTTATTCCCTTCATGAATCAGTACTACCGTAGATTGAGAGTAATCTGCTAACTCCAACGCCTTAGCCAAGCCAGAGCGTTCCCGATATAGCTTATCCATCCCTGACTTAGGATTCATAGGCTGTGATTTTATAAACTCGCTATATGACTCAGCATTCTGCTCTGCTACTTCATTAACATGACGATAATTTTCATACGCATTGGCAGGAATGCTCGCATCTGACCCAGGCATAGCCGGTTGTCCGGCTGGCACTTCGATCTGAATAGCACTTACATTCATGGTGAAAGTAACTGCTAATGCCATCATCATTACACTTTTACGTAACATAAAAACCTCTCTTTTTCTCTCACATTTACAACATAAATAAGCACAACCTTATTAGCATAAGTATACTATGCAAATAAGACTGTGCCTATTATTAATAATTTTATATTTTAGTATGTATAAGTTTTGTGTATATATTTAGTATTTATAAGGTTTATCTCAATTTGACGATATATACTTTTATCCCTATAATATAAGTAGATAGTCAGACGAGTAGTGACGTCAGGCTCATCTCACAAACTTAATAATATGTAGAAATGGCCTTTTCGTTTTATCTAATTTCCGAAGAAACGAAGGGCTATTTTGCTATTTCTAGACAAATAAGCGCCACAAGTGCTCCAAAGGATATCATGACTGATAAAATCCCAAGGATAATCATAATGATTTTATAACCACTCATAAGCAACCCTCCCTTCAAAAACGAAGAGAGACCCAACCTCGTCCAACTATCCTAAGTCTATTATAGAACGAACTAATATACGATACAATAAGCATTATATTATATAAATATACGAATTAACTAATAAAAGCCCAAAAACAAGTTTAATTATTCCTCTGATTGTATTCACTGTTTCAACCATTCCAGTGCTATTCATAAGCTATCACGGCTCATCATCGTAGGCTACGCCATAGGCCTTCTGATAGATTATGTTTGCTATTGTATACCGTTCCATTCCAAATTGAGGTGGTAATATCATCGCTTCTAAATGTTCTTTTTGAAGTCGTTGACGGCGTGTTTTACCTTCATTATTAAAAGCAATGCCACCGGTAACGGTTCCTATGATACCGGAATTTTCCTGTTTTGCACGCCAAATAGAGATGTATGGAGTATTAGCTCCTTGTTGTAATCCTCTGTCATGAATTGTAATCAAATGACGTAAGGATTGCTCTAAGTCGTAATCATATTGCAGTTGAATGCCTTGAATGAGATTTGATGCAGGCATTAACACGTAAATGGTCGCTTCCACACGTCGATGACCATCGGGTGCATCCACAGCTTTAATAGAACTAAGATCCAGGTATTTGCCATCTCCTCGGCCAGAATCAACGGTAGAGTCGATATGTTGATAATGCTCCGGATTTAGTAACTCCGCTTGTGATACGGCTTGACCTTTCATAGGTAATACAAGGCAGGCTAATAACCATAGTGAAAGTAAATATATGCGTTTCATCGTCCACCTCACTGTACCACAATATCATCAAAATGCTGCTGATAGGCAGACATAAACATAGCATCTGCTAAATCATACATAATAATATTCTTGCGATTAAGCGGAAGATTCCTAGTACCTTCCGAAGATGGGTTCTTCTTAAGCGCACCATCCAGTGTATAAATTGCACGGTCTGAATCAGACATAAATAAGCCCGACTTACTTTCACTAGCCTCAATCAAAGCCAACATAGATGGACTCGGATTCATCGTATGAGATGATTTAATCAATGTGGCCAATGAATAGTTTGCATCATAATTTACAGTGAGCCTTTTTTCAATGATCTCAGCCTGATAGTGCGACGTATGTACCACATAATAAATAGCACTCAATGTATACTGTGGCGGCGCATACTTTTGGACCTCCACAGAATAGGTATTTAAATACACATACATACCACCATCATTAACAATTGCACTCGGTTTCTCATACTCATGTTGATGAACTAGCTTAAACTGTGGTGACGTCTTCAACTCCTGAAATGTGATCGCCTCTGTAGGCATGGTGAAAGCCAGCAACACAAGGGCCAGCAACAAAATACGTTGAACCATAAAAAACTCTCTCAAAAAATTAATCTTATCTCTCAATAAAATAAGCACAACCTTATTAGCATAAGTATACTATGCAAACAAGGTCGTGCCTATAATTAATAATTTTATATTTTAGTATGTATAAGTTTTTTGTATATATTTAGCATTTATAAGGTTTATCTCAATTTGACGATATATATCTTTATCCCTATAATATAAGTAGATAGTCAGACGAGTCGTACCGTCAGGCGCATCTCGAAATTGAAAAAAAGATTAGGAAATGGCCTTTCAGTTATCTAGTTACACTAGGCAACGGAGGGCTATTTGTCTTTTGTGAGACAAATAAGCGCTATTAAGACTCCAAAAGCCCATCATAAGATGGGCTTTTTTAGTTCCTAATATATATACATTCTCCAATATACTAAGAAACTCCTCTTTGTATTTTCTCCAGTTTTTATAGATAATTAAACTATACTTGATATATGTACCGCAAGTAGTAAGGGTGATTTAGTATATGTCTCTAACTAGTTTGTAGTTTAGGAGGTGGCATATGGACTCTTTAACTATTATATGGGTCATTGTTTGTGCCTATTTATTACTGAATTTATTGGTCGGCGTGTATTGTCATATTCGTGTAAAAGATAGTACTGACTATCTACTCGCAGGTCGTCGTATTGGGGTTCTTATGACGGCAGGCACATTAGCGGCTACAGAAATCGGTGGTGGGAGCACCGTAGGTGTAGCAGCGAAAGCGTATGGTTCTTGGGGTTTATCTGCAGGTTGGTACGTCGTATCTGCAGGGATTGGTGTGATTCTCGTTGCTTTCATCGCACCACTCTTGCGGCGTGCCATGGCAACAACTGTACCGGAGATCATCGGCCGTCGTTTCGGTGCGTCTAGCCATCTCATTACTTCCATTCTGTCCATGCTGGCAACAATTACACTAGCAGGCGTACAGATTACAGCAACTGCAACCATTATTAGCGTTCTCACCGGGCTTTCAACAGAGCTCGCCATCCTCATCTGCGGTGCGGTACTCGTAATTTACACCATGTCCGGCGGTATGTGGAGCGTAACGATGACAGATGTTATCCATTTCTTCGTTCTCGTTGGGGGCTTCTCCCTCGCGGTGCCGTTTGTGTTGCACAATGTAGGTGGCTGGGAATCGGTAGTGACAAAATTGCCACCTGAACAGCTAGGCTTTACAAAGGTGGGTTGGAAAACCATCATCGGCCTTGTCATCATGTATTTCATGACCTTCTCCACTGGGCAAGAGTCAGTTCAACGGTACTTCGCAGCGAAAAATGAAAGAACGGCCGTTCTCGGTTCTATCATTTGCGGGATTATTATGGCTCTATTCGCCTTTGTTCCTGCCGTATTAGGCCTTGTAGCATTAGCTGAGTTTCCGAACATCGAGGCGAACAATGCGGTGGCAACGGTAGCACTTAACCTCATGCCTCCAGTAATGGCAGGCTTCGTTATGGCCGCCGTCGTATCGGCCACACTTTCATCAGGCGCAGGCGACCTATTAGGCGCTGCAACGGTATTTACCAAGGATATTGTGGAACATCATTTTGGTAAAAGCCTCACCGATGCACAGCTCACTAGATATAGCCGTCTATGCGTGCTATTCCTTGGTATCATCGCCATTATCATCTCCCTCGTAAGCAAAGCCATCATTCCGATGCTCGTATTTGCTTTCACAATGAGATCCGCTGGCCCATTCGCCGCATTCCTACTTGGCCTTACTTGGAAAAATGCAACAGCTGGCGCTGGCATTTGGTCCATCGTGCTCGGCTCCATCGCAGGCGTGTACTGGGAATTTGTTGGCAACCCATATGGCATTATGTCCATCATCTTCGGTTCCATCGTCAGCCTCATCGTCTTTGTAGCTGTCGTATGCATTGAAAGAGCCATGGGTAAACCACCGGCTCCTCCGGCTATACCTGATGATGTAAAAGAAATATAATCAATTTATTATAATCTGTAACTTAATAATAGACTTAAAAGTGCTATAAAATTACAATTATAAAACCAAAAACTCCTATCGGTGAAACCCAATAGGAGTTTTTCTTATTTTACAACGACATCATCAAACTATGTGCCATATACATGTTCATCATAATTTGACGATATATAATAACCTTACTATAATATAAGAAGATAGTCAGACGAGTCGTAACGTCAGGCGCATCTCGAAATTGAAAAAAGATTAGGAAATGGCCTTTCAGTTATCTAGTTACACTAGGCAACGGAGGGCTATTTGTCTTTTGTGAGACAAATAAGCGCTATTAATGCCCCAAAGGCAATAACAACCGTTATTACCTGTAATAAGAGCATGATTATTTCATAATCACTCATAGGCTTATCCCTCCCTTCGATGACGAAGAGAGGCCCAACCTCGTCTAACTATCCTAAACCTATTATAGAACGAACTGATATACGATACAATAAGGAACGAATAATAGAAATATACAGATAAATATATAAGGAAAGCCCGTCTTAGGACGGGCTTTTTAGTATTCATAGGATAGTGATTTATTTATATTTTTGTAGTACTCGATCTGCAAATTGAACGGCTAGACCAAGGTAGTCATGAGGGTCCAACATATAGTCGATTTCTGCTTCTGTAAAGGCTTCCGTAACCTCTGGTTCAGCCATCAAGGCATCTTTCATTTGTGCCTCTTCTTCATAGGCTTTCATACATGTACGGTAAACAATGGAATGTGCTGTCATACGGCCCAAACGAGGTGCCAAATGCATCATGATACATTCGCTCATCATCAAGCCACGTAGTTTGTATAGATTTTGTTCCATATGTTTTGGATATACAATGAGATTTTCTAGTACGTCTTTAGATTTTTCTAAAGCAGCAGCCAATAATTCACAGGCTCTTGGGATGGATTCCCATTCTGTTAATAAACATCCCCAATCGCGTTCATTTTCACAAATCATAGCTTCTGCAATACCAGGAGCAATGGTACGTACGCTACGACAAACAGCGATAATGTTTTCTAATACTTGAGGATTACGTTTATGTGGCATAGTAGAGGAACCAACTTTACCCATGAAGAACGGTTCTTCTAACTCAAGAATTTCTGTACGTTGTAAGCTTAAAATCTCATGAGCGATGCGGCCTAATGTACCTGCACACAAAGCTAGTGTACTGGCAAACTCTGCTTGGCTATCACGAGCAACATGCCAGGAGATGGTCGGTTGACCGAGCCCCAAAATTTCCATCATGCGTTGTTGTGTTTCTAAGCCTTTTTCTGGTTGTGATGCTAATGTACCAACCGCACCAGACATTTGACCCACAAATACACGTTTTTCAATCTCTTCTAACCGTTGAATATCGCGCCCCAATTCATCGGCCCATACAGCTACTTTATAACCTAATGTAATCGGCAACGCATGAATAACATGAGTACGGCCACACATAATGGTATCTTTATATTTTTTTACAAGATTGAGTACATGTTGTTGGCACACTTTCATATCTCGTAAGATAATTTGGTATGCCTCTTTCTCTTGCAAGATAAGACCTGTATCGACAATATCTTGGCTTGTGGCTCCCCAGTGGACATATTCGCCTGCATTATCTGGTAGGATTTCTTTGAAAGCTTTCAACAAAGGAACAATGGTAATAGAGGATTTGTAGAACTCGCCAATCTCATCAATATTAAGAGCCTTTGCATCAGCATACTTAACGATATCTTCAGCTTGCGTTTTAGGAATCACACCGAGTTCACCTTGCGCCTGTGCAAGAGCTGCCTCGGTATCTAACCATTTCTGTACAAGATTTAGATCGCTAAATACACGTCTCATTTCATCAGTACTAAATAATGCACCAAACACTTTACTATCGATTACTGTGCTTGCCATAATATGCTCCTCCTATTCTCCAACTACATCATCGAATTGCACACCATACACATTCATATATGCGGTTTGCCAAGAGTATACTTAATGCAAATTATGTTGCTTGAATCACTATACTTTATTATACATCTTATCATTAGATTTAATTGTCAGTACTCAAAAATAAATCTGTTTAAGAATCTAATACAATTGTACATATTCATCTTAATTTGATGATATACCTTTATCTCTATAACATTAAAAGATAGTCAGGCGAGTCGTAACGTCAGGCGCATCTCGAAAATAATGAAATCTTAGTAAAGAATCTATCGTTCTCAACATTGCTTATTATGCATAGTATACATATTGAATATTCATTCTACGTATGTTTTAATGAAGACAAATACCATTCGTTTATGACAAATTAAATATCTATCCTTTATTAGAAGAATTCACTATATTTACGCTACATAATAGGTCTTTACTACCATGTTTATATAAATCTTAAACACATCATGGTAGGTTTTTTATTACGTAAAGGAGTATAGATGTATGAGTAAGGAGAAATTAGAGTTTGTAGAACCAGTTGATACAAACACAGATAATGAGTACTCTAGAGAGCCTGTCCCGTTAGAGGCAAGGAAGTCCTGCTTTTCTCTTACCATCGTTTGGACTGGGTTCGTGTTTCTTGTTACTAGTATGATGGCTGGTGGCGGATTAGCTGCGGGGCTGACTTTCAACGAATTACTATTAGCCATGATTCTAGGGAATATTTTCTTATGTATCATCGCAGGGCTAGTAAGTGTAATCGCCTATAAAACAGGCCTTACCTTTGCTCTTTTGACTCGATACAGCTTTGGTCAGGAAGGATCTAGAATTGCCTCTCTCTTCGTACCTATCGTCAATCTAGGGTGGTACACTATTCAAGCAGCTTTATATGGACATTTTATTGCTCAAGTATTCAATCTTTCCTATACGGGCGAAGTCATTGCTATGATACTCAGCGCCGTTATCATGGGTATCTTTGCAGTTCTCGGTATTAAATCCCTTGCCGTATTCGGCTATATTGCGATTCCGTCCATCGTATTCCTCTCCCTAGGAACGGCGGCTCGCTCGGTTCAAACAATCGGTGGTTGGCAAAAATTGTTTAGCTATGTGCCATTACAACCTATCGATTTACTTTCAGGCATTACCATCGTTATCGGTACATGGATTCTATCTACTGCCACATGTATCGCCGATATTATGCGCTATGGTAAAAGCAAGAAAGACGTTATTACAGCGAGCACAATTGGTTTATTAGGCGGTAATACCTTGATGATCAGCTGCGGTGCTATCGCAGGCATTGCGATGAATGATGGTGACTTAATCAACGTACTATTAAGCTTTGGCCTCGTGTTCCCAAGCTTACTATTGTTGACTACAAATATCTTCACTACAAATGGTGCGAACCTCTATTCCACATCATTGAACCTAGCAAACTCTTTCAAACTGAACCGAAATATTATGCTAGCCGTGCTCATTGCTATCTCTGCATTAGCAACAATGACACAACCATATAAAATCGACTCCCTCTTTGTATTCTTAAGTACATTAGGCATCATCGTTCCGCCACTATGCGGTATTATCTTAGCGGACTTTTACCTAGTTCATCACGGAAAATATATTGATTACAATAAAGCGACTTTCAAAAAATGGAATCTAGTTCCATGGATCACATGGGCCATCGCATTGGTCTGTGTTAAATTCATACCATTTGGACTGGCTTCGCTGAACGGGATTGTAATCGGTGCCCTACTGTACGCACTCATTACGTATATTGTTAAACCTAATGTTGTTAGTGAAAGCAAAGGGTGATTATCATGGCAATTCATAAACTATCTGCTATACTAGGCACAATCATTATGGGCATCGGATCCTTTACTACCTGTCTAGCCACAAGTGAAAGCGCCATTACCCTTGGTAACGGCATGCTCGTGGTGAGCATTATTATGATGGGATTTGGGTATTCTAAATGGCAACCGTAAAAAATTAATATTTATATAAAATAAGAAAAAGCACTATCTACAAATAATAAGATAGTGCTTTTCTGACCCCATTGGGGATTATTTAATTTAACACCACGTATGCTGCAGTTGGAATTCCTAAGCGCTATTATGATATGTTTCCGTCCCCTAATGGGGATTATTTAATTTAACCGTGTACGGTAATTTATTCGATAATACAGAAGATAAGTTTGGGTTTCCGTCCCCTAATAGGGATTATTTAATTTAACGGGATATGGGCAACTCATCTACTGATAGCGAGTTTTGGCAGGTTTCCGTCCCCTAATGGGGATTATTTAATTTAACCCTGTCTCTGAAACAACAGATATTTACTGGTTCCAAAATGCAAAAAACGGCGCAGATTTGGTTTTCCGAGTTTTAAATCTAGCTATATTATACCATAAACAAAAGAAATAGAACCATTGGCATTAGTGAGATAACTCTATCAATATATCAAACTAAAAATAATGGTTCTATTAATATACTATAAACGTTAATTGTTGTTGCAACCTAATCACTGATACTTGTGGTATGCTTGAAGCTTACTCGTTTCAATACCGTAAACGGTAAGTGCTGTTGCAACTAGAATGATTACAGATAAACAAGAGCAAGAATGGCTTGTTTCAATACCGTAAACGGTAAGTGCTGTTGCAACGAAGTATTCTTGATGCCATCTTGTGCTACTGAATTTGAGTAGTTTCAATACCGTAAACGGTAAGCACTGTTGCAACTAAACTAATGCCCGATTTCACAACAATTCTAGTTATAGCGTTTCAATACCGTAAACGGTAAGCACTGTTGCAACCTATGATAAATATTCTAATACATATACAAATCAATGGGTGTTTCAATACCGTAAACAGTAAGCACTGTTGCAACATGGATATACTGCCATCATGAAAGTTAGGCGAAAGCCTGATACGTTTCAATACCGTAAACGGTAAGCACTGTTGCAACGATGCGGAAATTGAACCGCCAAGCTATCTAACTAAGACACGTTTCAATACCGTAAACGGTAAGCACTGTTGCAACCTGCAAAAGGTTTCTTTGATACTTACAATAAGATTTTCGCGTTTCAATACCGTAAACGGTAAGCACTGTTGCAACTCACGAACGAGGAAATCGTGCAAAAATCAATCAGATCTGTTTCAATACCGTAAACGGTAAGCACTGTTGCAACGATTAATTGACACAACACCAATATTAAATCTACCGTGTTTCAATACCGTAAACGGTAAGCACTGTTGCAACTTGATAAGAAACCGTTTACTGTCGGCGAAAAATTATAGTTTCAATACCGTAAACGGTAAGCACTGTTGCAACGATATTATTTTAACGTTGCGTTATCGAGCGCACTAGTTTCAATACCGTAAACGGTAAGCACTGTTGCAACATGCATTAGCTAGGGTAGTATAGATTTGTGCATTAGAAGTTTCAATACCGTAAACGGTAAGCACTGTTGCAACCAAATCTCCAGATAATAAATGGATTCCTATTGCCGTTTCAATACCGTAAACGGTAAGCACTGTTGCAACAGCATGCCTCAGAAGGCCAGTATTCATAGGGCTTAAAAATAGGTTTTAGCAAACCTCACACCGTAAACGGTCAGATTAGACTCCCATGGGATTAAAAATGCCGATGAGCATAGGTAAATACTGGTGGTAAATGATTTTTCTAAGGTTATAGTAATTATAAGGTTTTTCATATTTTGCGTCAATATTTAATTCATTTTCTTTTCATTATATTTTAAGGAAATACTATTAATAAAATTTTGATAGTTAATTTTTTTTCAATAAATAGTTTAAACAAAAGAACCCCCCTAACGTTTTGTTAGGCGAGTTCTTTTATTCTTTAAGGCATAAAGATTATAACTATATAGTTATATTTTAGGCTCATAACCTCAATCTATATATAAAATTTTGTATGGAAATCTTTATAAAAATAGGTATATAAATTTTTCTATATAGTCTCTACTTATACATATAAAATACATACTTATCTAATGCTTTTTTGTATTCTTCTATCGTTTTATAGGTCACGGTACTATCTTTAATCCAATCTTCAAATTTCAGATCTGGTCCACTATAACCGAAGTCTTTGTAGGTCTTCCATATGCCACCATGTTGTTCTTCGTATTGTTCCCAGCGTGCTTCGCCAAAAGAAGCCATGGAAAGGGCTTTGTGATAGTGTTCTTTTGCTATTTCTATATTTCCTAACGTTTCATTAACTTGAGCTATTATATAGCAATCGAAGAAAGGCCATGTATATCCACTAGGTGCATCCTCCATAGGTTCTTTCTTATTAGGAAGAGCCATATCAAATTCTTTTTTATATTTCTCGGCTCGTTGGATATCTCCAAAGTGAACAGCTAGTTTAATCATATAGTTAGCACATAGCTCATAGTCATTTATGCTATAGAAAATAGGTATATAGTCCTGTTGTTCCCATTGATTTGCTATTTCATTCCAAAATTCTTTATCAATATCATTTAAGTAGAACGTCCACAACGCTTTCAGCCATAAATAGAAATCTCTGTTAGAATAATTTTCACAATATTTACCATTTTCACCGTATAACAGTATATTCTTTTGTACTTTGTAGTCTGAATCTATCCCCAATATTGGTGGATATAGTTCTTTAATATACCGTTCATAGCCAGGTTGATTATTGGTTTCTACATAATAATGTAGCAAAGCATAGCGTAAATCTTCTATATTAAAAGCATGTTCTGGATCGTCTAAATTCTCAAAAATAGAATCTATATGTTCTTTATACAAAACTGGGTCTTGCTGTTGCATAATCATTAAATCTTGTAGTATTGCCTCTATTCTTTCATCGCCTAAACAAGCATAGGCTAGTGCTCGATACCACTGAGATATGCGAGATACTTTCACCAAATACTCAACTTGCCAAGTATCTGTCGCAGAAATTTGTACCTTTGCAAGTTGCACATCTAACTTGTCTACAATCGGTAAAATATCGGCATACATGTGTCTATTAAAAGCATGTCGACATGCATCAATCATACAATAAAATGTACAGCACAGGCGAACGTCTAGAGTTAGTACAGTTGCTAAGTCTTGCTGCTTATAAATGTCTCGTCCATCTATCTTTTTTTCACATATTTCCTCAAAAATAGACTGCACTGCCTCATCATAGGTGAGTATAAAGTTAAGATAGTCCTTACGCTGCTCATTTTGAGGAGATAACTGAACTAACAGTTTCTCTCGTGTGAGGTCTTTTACAAGGTTATCAAGTAAAGGTCCTACAAGATATTGTTTCTCATAGCCGATTACCCCATCGTCATAGGATGGAAACTCATCATTATAAACGTTAAGAATCTGTAAATAATCATGTATAGCATAGGCATCTAATATTTTATCTACCCAAATATTACATTCATCATAAATGGATATGCTAAAACATCTATTGTTAATCATAAAGCACTTATGTAAACTACAACACATCTCACAGACAAATGGATCCTCTGTTAAAGCAGCTAACTGTTCACTCTCTGTATCACCTTCCATTGCTTGTACCATGTAAGCACCAAAGGCATCAGCGATTAATAGGAACTCTGTATTAATTATCGTAGGTTCGTCCATGGTATGGGTATTGGAAATTGAGGAAACCGACAATGGAGATGGTACTGCTTCACGCTCGAGATCTTCCAAAATCTGTTGAACTGTTGTGACAGATAAGGGGGTATCAATATGAAATGCACCATCTAAATAACCAAAAAAAGTATCTGGTTCAAAGAAGGCCTTTAAAAAATATCTAAGCATATGATCGAATATATACTGAGCCTCCTCTTTAGAAGATTGATGTGTTGGGAATAGCATATCCCTACCTCGATAGCTTTTATACATAGGATAAATAGTATAATATCCATCACGAGGTTCAGATAATAATGGTTCCCCATTATAGGTACCATGACTAATAAACTCTGGCAAACAATTGATAATTTCTGTTCGCAACTCCTCTATAGGCTTTCCCCAGTCATTGCAAAGTGCTTTTACAAAAGCACGAATACGTTTACACTCTAAATCATAACTTTTTCGAGCTACCTCCACATCCTCTTGTTCATCCTCTAGGAAACATCGATCTGGTACATAATAATCCAAAGCAAGCAAAAATGTCGTTGTTTCCTTTCCTTCTATAGGTGGAAACAACGATGGTCGAATAGCATTAAATATACCTGTTGTACTTAAGGTTAAAAATCTCATAAATCCTCCCCGTGCATAATACCACATAAAAACAAACTCTCTTTATTCAAACGGTTTAACATATGACAGCTATTTGCTCAATTATTACATTAAATCTTATTTCTCTATTTAATACCCTATGCAACTGTTTCCGCTTTCACTTCAACAGCCATTACAGTCATACCTAGCTTTCGCAGATGGTTAATGACCTCAGGATTGTCTTCGTGAAAGCATAGTTCCTCTGGTTCACAATCAAAGAGCACACAGAAATCTTGTACCGCATGGGATATATCGTTCTCTGTTTTATTGCTAAAGCGTATCGCTCTATAATCAGTGACCATATGGTGTCTTAGCAACATGCGTATCCGTTCAGGATTAGCCGCTGTCCATAAGGCACAGCGCTCACTGCCATATGTACTGAGCACACGAGCTACAGATGCATTTAACTGAGACATATCCAAATGGTTTTCTACATATGCCTGTTTGAGGCTAGCAATATACATTAAGTCACATCTCGTCAAATGTGGGTACCAATCCTGTACAATTTTGGTCGTAATACGCGGCACGACCTTACGGGGTTCTAATGCCATACATGCCAAAGCGTGTACATAGCCAGCTGTATTTAATTCGTCAGTAAAGACCAATGTATTATCTACATCTATAATGTGAAACATGAGAACCTCCTTTAGTCATATACATATCAAAATAGTTTTTGCTGTGCCTCTAGAGCTGGATTTACAAGGCTTACTAGGTCATCCATCGTTACCGATGTATGCCCTGCTGTACCTCCCCCACTTGGATTTGTCACCAATTGTTTTGCTTTTTGCTGTGAAAGTAGGCTACGGTTCAATTTCATCTCAAGTACTTCGCCATCTGTCGTTTCATCATACATGACACAGGCTAGATGTCCATAAGAGTGTGCTTTGCCCATAGCATGACGAGAGCCACTATCTCCATCTCGGCCTTCATAGCTAGCGATGAGCACTACAGCCTTGGCAAATAACGCTTGCAACCGATCTCGCTCTACATAACGATTAATCGCTTCATGACGACTGCGCGGCCCATTGTAGTATTCAGAAATAACAAGACCACCTTTTTCGATAATTTGATGGGCCATGTCCCGATGGTCTGCCGGTGAAATAGCATTTAATGGTGATGGCAAGATGGCAATCGTCTTTCCTTCACAGTCCATACAAACCGTATGCCCAATGGCATCGCAACCTTTTGCAAGGCCGCTTACGATATGTTGTCCGTGATGGACTAAGTGCTCAACAATCTTACTTTCACGAGCAATGAGAGCCTCGTTCGGCGTTGTATAACCGATGACTGCCACATTACGATTTAAATCGCTCAACAAAGACAAGTCACCCTTATAAAACAAGAGATACGGGCGATCCCCTTTAGGGGCGTTTTCATTAATAACCGGAAACTCCGCATCAAAGCAGCATACCGCACCATCCATCCAGTCCATGTCATCTACCGCAACGGATAGGTCATGCACTACATCATCGATGTTAGTAATGTCGCTCATCATGGCGAGGAATTCATCCTCTGTTTTCCAGTTATCGTGAAAGCTTTTTCTCGTTGTAATGCGGCTCGTCGTATTATGGACGGCCCAAATTTTTAAAGCTATCTGTGAAATGTTCATATTATGCCCCTTTTCTATAAGAAGAACGACGGTAGGTGTATGCAACGGCGTAGAATACAACACGAGCTGCGCCCGCATCATATAATGCCTGAATACAATCCTCATCAACGTTCACTGTTTTTGTATAAATATCATCAATTAAAATAACCGTTTTGTCTCGAACTACATCGGCATTGATATGGCAAGTGTCATTTGTAATCCCCACATAGGGTTCGCTACCACAATTATCAAAGCCTGGCAAATTTTTATGAATATGTGTTGTCTTCGTATTTGTATGTCGCATAATACAATCGATGCCATCTGTGATACCTGAGTATCCGTTGGCCTGTAATATTCTGACACACTCTTGCACCGCATCGCGGAAGCCTAACTGGTTAGGTGACATAAATGCTTTAGATCTAGGTACAACGGCAACAACCGCCTCCTCAAGCTTTTCAGCCTTCATGATATCGGGTATATCCCTTTTTACTCTATCATACACTTCCTGACGGGCAGATTTTAAGACACTAGGACAATAGTTGTTCAATGTATTTTTTAAGGTATTAAGAAAATCAGGATTTCCTGGCTCACGAAAGCGCAAATACAAGTCACGATAATAACCAACACAATCACGAGATAAATATTCATTGCTAGATAAAGTAAAACGTCTAATTAACTGTTCCATATGAACCTCCATATATATAAAAAACTACATAATTATTGTTAAACCTGTGGGGTGTCCATCACTCAATTTCAAACCGTCAAGGACGGTCTCCAAACAAAGGAGATTTATGTGTGTAGAGAGGAGAAAATTTATTTTTAAAAGGAGAACTATCATGCTACTTGATGTTTCAACCCCTCAGGTTTAACTTGTGTGTTCATTATACGGATTAAACAAAAATAGAGATAATCAAAAAAACTAGGAACAAAAAAAAGAGGTCTCAAAGACATCTATAACAGATGCCTTTAAGACCTCTTTACTTGAGAGTAACTATATTTGAACTCCAATTGAGTTCAGTTTGTATGAGGTATAAAACCTATTTGTTTTGTAATATTACACGCACTTGACCAAGACTTTGGCTAGACAAACGACCTATGCCACAATGCTGTCCAAAAAGAGCCAAAATCGTGATAAGTTGATTTTCCTCTTCTGTGAGTTTAGAAATATTAAAGGTAAACTTGCCTACAAAACCAGTAAGGCCACGATCACGACCATAAAACACGCGTTTTGTATGACCTTCCCAACGTTCAAGGATAACCTTGTCAACGACCGACCGTATTAAATCCTTATCTAATACATCGGTCATATCACCAGCATTCCATTTGTCTACGAGAGAAGAAAAAATAAGACTTGATGTAGGGAATGTTATATCTCCATAGGTTCCGTTAAAGGATGTAGGCATCATAACCTCAAAGGTTATGTATTTCGCCGGTTTTGCAGAGAGACGGCGACTGATGAGCTCTAGTTCATTATCTACTTTCAAAGATAAATTGAAAGGTGCGCCATACCGAATACCTATAATAGTAGTACGTAAACGTCCGAAGATGACCTCCAGTCCCTCAGGTATACCTTCTAATAAGCCCCATAACTCACTATGCCATACAGAAATCTGTAAATATAAGATATCACCACATCGAATGATATTATCTTGACGAGGCTCTTTAAAGGATAATTGTAGTGAGAAAGGCTTTATTCCTTCCATATCATGCCACCATGTAGCCTCATCTGCATCTACATGACTAAGAATAGAGAAAAGTGCCGCATGTAAGTATCGCCCAGGAAAGGCAGGCAAGCTGCCTCTATTCTGAACCTCTAAAGCAATCGTAACTGTTCCAAGCATTATTTAGACCACTTTGCGATGAAGGATTTAGGTGTATCTAACTTGCTACGGTATTTGATACGAGGGTCCATTTTATTATTCTTAATAGTCATCATAGAAATACCTTCGGTCCAGTTCTTAGCTGCATTTGGACCATTCGCAATATTCCAATCTAGCATCATGAATAAATCATCTAGCATAGCTTTATAAGAGGATATGTTAGAACCTAATGCATTATCGCGATACTGAGTGAAGGATTCCACATACTCATTAGGAGTAGTTATGTTAGTTCCAGTATTCCAAGTATCCCCACCAAATAGGCTACCATAGCGTTCTTTACTATCGAAAACCGTTACAGCAGACTCTAGTTTAATACTACCAAAACCGATGGATTTCCCCATACCAAGTTTATAGTATATACGACGATTACCGCCAGAGTAATGATCTAAATCTAGGGACATCAACAATGCACCTAGTTCAACGCTACTTAAACGTTCAAAATGAATGCGGCTTTTAAAGGTAACGCCAGTATCAACTGGACGGATTTTACGAGTACCTTGAATGGCTTTTTCCGCTTCTGTACGAGTCCAATCTTTTGCTTTTGCTAAAGGTTGATGCCAGTACATTTTATAACCGCGAATGGATGCCCCTTCGTGTCCCCAATGGTTATAAGTAGAGTGATTATCTACATCTTGCTCTAAATACAATTGAAAGGATGTTGGATTAGGCCCCATCAATGGATGTGGGTAATCAGATTGGCACATTCTCACAGGTCCCACAACATGAGCATCGGAGAAGGATAAGCGGCCAGCCCAATTATCACCGTAGCCAAATACACTATCACAAAAATCCACACCATTATTATGTTGCTCTAATGTAGTTGGTAAGTGATCGCTAATTTTCAAGTCATATGCAATACGATAGAATCGACCATGACCAAAATGCTCTACAATACCATCTTTTTCAGAGAAGAAACATGGCACTACAAACTTAACATCATCACAACGAGTATAATTCTTGGCTGCATCACCAGCTTTACCGACTTTTTTATCCAATAGATTTAATGTACCACGGTTCTTATCGTCTTTATAACTGTCGATACATTCTTGAAGAATCGGAATACGCTTACCTTCAAAATTACCAGGTCGAGTAATGCGCATGTAAGATTTTTTAGAGTTCATTCTACCTGTATGGATATTTACATACTGATCATTCCAATCAATAGATGGCGTATCTTTCTTCTTTTGCATTTCATAATCGCCAGAATACGACATTTTTCTAGATTCACTAGGTACAGCAAAATAGTTATTATCTACAGTCTGAATGATAAAGCCAGGTGTCGCTTTTGTAGCCGCCTTCATTTCACCTTTGCCATTCTTTTCCATCCCTACCATGCGAGAAGCATAGTATTCTTTGAGGGATTTAATAGAACTTGCAAAATCACGGAAATACAAATGTCTATCTTCGAAATCACCAAGACCTGTGCCTCGTTGGTAAGGTCTAAAGCTACTAGCCGTAACAATCTTAAAGATTTGTTTTACCATCCCCTTAAGGCTGGCCCCCGGAATTGTAGGATTATCTTGGCCACCATAAAATTCAAGTGGTGTATCCTCGTCTTGTTTAGATGGACCACCAATGAATAATGGTGTTTCTGTAGTAATCGTAAGGTCGATATAGCCTGTATGTGTATCAGCTTGTTGTACATGATCACAGTATGCTTTGAGTACATCTTTTGTAACCCCTTCAAAGTGACCATTGTAAAACTCAGCTGGAATTACATGCTCTGGCAAACGAACAAAGTTGTACGCTGCACTTGCTGGCTCACTTGGGTATTTGCTGTTACCACCACTGCGATTGCCACCTTGATTATGGTAGGAATTATTATAGCCACCAGAGCGATTTTGTCCACCGCCACGATTGCCACCGGAATATCTTTCATTGGCTACTTTTTCAACATCCATACCTGGATTATTTCGTGCAAAGAAGGCCGCACTAGCAGCATGTCTATTTTTACTTTTACCTTTACCAGCCATACTAGACCTCCTTAGCTTCAATTTTGACATATCGATAATCTGTATAGCTCGCTTGATGATTATCTAAATAGCCAATGTAATTACGTGTTGTTAAATAACAGTATTGTTTTGTTGTGGACACAGGGATAATTTGTGAAAGTTTACGGCCTGTATCAACTAAGCTTGTAAATCCTTCTACTCGGTTCAACTGAGTACGACCTGCATCGACTTCACCAATCATGCGAGAGGAAGAATCAACGTATATTACGGATTCACCAGATTCATCGTTAATATAGCGATACACAATCTCACCATGTTGTACGGTGAGACGCAACTCTTCTGTTTCATTAAAGATACGCATATCTTGTAGATATGCCAAATCTACACCAGTTGTCCCATCAGAAAATTGGAATCCACCTTGCTTGTAATAGCCCCATTTAACTTCATGGACAGACCAAGTAATAATTCGGCCCTCTTGTTTCATGTATTCATTTACTACAGCTAGTACGTTCACATTAGCTGTAGGGCCGCATATGCCGCAAGTGCGTGTATATACACCTTCATGGCTATGTAATTGTTTACTCATGAGCACCCTCCTTAGCTAACATTGTATCTTCTGTAGATTGATGTAACGCTTGTACCAAAGCTTCAAGTTTAGTGGATTCACCTTCCGTAACCTTACCAGTACCATCGATACCATAGCTTTCACCATGATATTGAACCGCAACAGAGTTACCTTTAATGCGGCCATAACCGATTGTACGATTAGCGCCCAACGTAATTTGACCTGTCATAAGATCTTTTACAAGGAGTAGCACAAGGCCCGCTTCACTATCACTACAGTCTTTAACAGTCATACGCAATCGGAATACTAACTCTTTACCTTTCCCCTTACGTACAGGATGATCTTGGAATAAAGCACCATTCATGGCACCACCTGTAAAGCGGTCCACTCGAATGCGAGGTTGTTCCTCTTGTGTAAAAGATTTATCAAAGTAAACTTCATCTACCATGACACGACCTTTATGGCTTTCATTTGTTTTTTCAATGCTATAGCCAAAGAGTGTATCCACCGCTTGATTGCTACGGCCTAATGCCTGTAGTATACGGCTACAATAGTGACGTAATACGCCCTTAATGGATGTACCTGGAATAAAGAGAGCTACGGACTTATCTTCCCAAGCCTCTTCGAAAATAGATTTAATAAGAACAGTATCTTCTAAATAGCATTCCATATCTATAACAAGGTCTTTTTCAGCAATCATGCGTCGCTCAGGAATAGCAACAGATGTGCCAACTTTGCGTAATAACCAGGCTTTTACATGTTCTGGCTTAGTGAAGTCATAATGCTCTAAAGAAATATCTTTACATGCTACGCGACCTAAACCATTCACCGTACGAGCACCAATGGAGATGCCGTTTTTAAGTAGATTAGCTAACGCTACAAGAGCTCGCTCAATCTTATCCGCTTGATTTGCGTGGCATTGACGAATCACGCAATCGATACGCAATCGACCAGTCGCACCAGACTCGATTACTTCGAAGTCATATTTTGCGCCATCTTTAGTGACACCACGCACATCCTCTATACAGATGCCATCACGAACGACAATATTTGTATTATCTAATGGAATATCATTGATCTGTAATGCGCTTTGTGTACCTTTATCATCAATGGAACCAAATAATACATCTTCAGATACAGGTTCAAGGCCTTGAATCGCTTGGCGTAATACGCCTGCTAAAGATGTACCAGGAATGAATGGTTGACCATCGTGATAGGTTACCACGATATCGTCTACAGTATCATTTAAAATATCATTACTAACACCAGCTCGAATAACGAGAGGGCTTGTGAGTTTGACAGTACCAGTTAGAGTGTACCGCCCTATTACACTTGCAGAGTTTAACATACGACGGTCCTCCTTACTTAATCTTTCTAATATGTCTAAAGAAATATGTCCAATATTCGTAGGCCACTACATTTGAAAGTTTTTGTTTGTCGAGCCCTACCATATCGACTAATTCAGCAGGAATTTCGTAGTATGTTCCACTTTCACCAGATTTTGCCAAACAAGCCGCCACTAATGTAGGAGCATCAAAATCAATGATATACTCCATCAAGTTAACACGTTTTGTTTCACTGCGCGTATAAGCATGCTCTAAATGGAACTCACGCAAGTTCTTTTCAATAACTCTAGGCTCATTTTTCTTTTGCCCTTCTGCCTTCTTGTCTTCCAAGAATTGTTGTAATTGCTTATGACCAGTTTCATGATTTGTACCAAGTTCAGTCAATAGTACAGATGCAAAATGCTTAGATATACCACTTCTAGACATAGTACATTTAATATACGTATCTACATCGTGAGCAGCACGCAAACGAGCATTTACAATAACTTGTTTTTCCAATACCTTTTTTGCAATTTCTTGTGTTGGCATATGTAAAGATTTGAGCTTAGGTACTTCTTGCTTACCTAATTTCACTAGTTTGAACTCGCCAGGAGTCCATAAACGGCCTTGACCGTAGCCCTCTTGAAGTCGAGTACCCATGCCGTTATACAAGATATTTTGTAGTTTATTTAGATCATCTTGAGACCAACCAGATTCCTTTACAAGCTCTACGATACTACCAGCAGATGCAGACGCTTCAGCGCTACTACGAACGCCCCAAATACTATTAAAGCTTTGCTCCTCTTGATAAGAGGCAAACACAGTACCTACAGAAATATCTGAACCAATTGATTGGACTGCTTGAGCTACTACATGACCAATAGACTCATTACCTAGCACTAATGGCGTATGAAGTCTTACATATACAGAGTTACCACTATTTACTGGCATTGGAACAGCTGTAATATCACCAATTTCAACGAGACAATGACCATATTCAGTACGACGAGAACGACCGATATGACAATCCAACTGTTTAGGGAATTGACGTACAAACTCTTCTAATGCAGCTTTAGGCCCCACCACAGAACCTACAAATACTTGATTTGGCTCAATGTATTCATAATTAAAGATATTACCATCTTTACTGCGACCTTGCACACGTTCTTGCTCTAAGGAACGAGACATATGTAATTTAATAGCCGTTTCAATTTGTACAGGACTACATTCTTTGCCATCTACAACAACAAAACCTTTAACACCTTTAAAACCCAAAAGATCTTTACCGGTATAGAAGTCTACGGCATCATCACTGGCATAGCCTTCTGCATTTTTGTTCTTTTGTAAGCTCAACGGTGCTGGGAAAGACGTACCTTTTGGCGTATGCTTATAGGCAGCAACAAATCGCAAGTCACCATAGAATAACTTCATAAAATCCTGGTTTTTATGAGCTTCTCTACCAAGCTTATGAGAGGAAATAAACTGAGAAGCAAAAAGACCGCGCAATACTCGACCATCAATAAAACCACGCGTAGATGTTAATACACCTGCCGTGGAGGAATTCGCAATAAGCGTTGGGGATTTAACGGTAATCGTAATATTTACTTGTTCCATAATGTACCCCCTAAAGATTCTAAATCAAAAGACGTATCATCAATTGTGCATTCTACTTGGCCAAAGCCGCGGTTACGTTTGCCACCAATGCCAGTCAAATTACGCACTGCACATGCTAAAATCAATCGTTCTAATTCCGTCATATCTTCCACATCAATTTGACCACTGAAAGCAAGACCTCTATTGAGAACGCGAGAGTTATGCAACGTCCCCTCTAGTGCTGTACCTGTTACTTGATCGATAGATGTGTAATAACGCATAGATGTGTACTCTTCGAGGACACGTTCCTTCGTAAACACTGCTGGATATTGCTCTTCAAGAGCTGCTAATTCACTAGCTACCACGTCATAATCAGCAATTGTTAAATTAGAAATAGATAATCTAGGGTTATCCTCTGCACCTTCAAGGCGATTAAACAATACCTTTACATCATCAATAGTAAAGGTATTCAAACCTGCGGCATACATCATTTCAGCTACTTCAATGGCACTTTCATATAAAACACCACGCACACGTTTAGCAGGAATAAAAGGAATTCCATAACGATCATGGACGATAGTGCTGTCCGTGTTGACATCGCCTTGGCCAGACATAAGCATCGTTGGCGACAATAATTTAATAGTTAATGTGTACATACTTACTCCAATCCAGGCAAAACATAATCCATTAATTCTATGGCATCAACATATGGCGTACGCATTTTACCATTTACCTTAGCCCACAGTTTTTCTTTGAAAGCATCCCAACCAGATACAGTAGGCATAAATTTATTAGTGTTGCGCAGCTGCTCGAGGAATACAGTCCACATATGTTCATTATCTTGTAATACAGAACGCAATTCTTTGACCTTATTATGAGCCAGCAAATCACCTGAATATGCTTTATCCTTAACCAAAATAAATTGATGTGTACACTCTAATAATTTTGAAAGAGCAAATATATCTTTTTCAGCCTCAATATTATCATTAAACACTTGATATGGCCCAAAATGCATATTACCGGTTAAGCTACTATATTCATTAGCGAAAAACTGCTCCAAGGTAGGTGCTGTTTCACCATGAAGGAAGGCAAAATCCATCCAACAAGACTCATTAACCTTGTGCACCGCATTATATTCACGCATTTTAGATTTAGCGCTATCGCAAAGCTGCTCTGCCATTTCATAGCCTCTAAAGAATGGGTAAGACGTAGGAATTACAGCAATACCAGCACAAGAAGAAATGGATATGCTGTTCTTATCACTCAAGAGTTGTTGCATTAAATAGTGAGAGGCTTGCACTGCAATACGAGCATTGCAAATAAAAGTAATATCATCGCCACCAATGATAATCGGACGGATTGGCAACATATTCTTAGACAATTCGAGGTTTTCATCAAGAATATCGTATTTATCAATAATCCATTGCACCAATGCTTTAAAGCTCTCCAATGTCTTTGTAGCTACACGTTTAGAAAGAGCACTTCGTTCTTCTAATGTTTTACATTGTCTAAAGTGAGCACCCATGTTATTACCATCGATATGAACGATTGCAATATCATTAATTCCTGTTTTACTCTTTTCGGTAGATTGGTTTTGACCTAACTCTTCAAATTCAGATGGAAATACCCAATCAGTCGTTTCCGTACCAAATAAGTCTATTTTTAAACGGCTATTCGCAGCCTCAAAGGCTTCAAATTTAGCTGTGAAGGATGTAGCAACTAAGCGCTTGTCATCACCAAAGCTTTGCGTTGTATCTGCTACCTCACCACTGAAATCACAAATGGTTGTCAAACCTGTATTAGCAGGATGCACAATTGGATTCAATGCAAATTGATTAGCTTTCAATTGTTTATATAATTGGCCAAGATCTGCAGAAAACTGTGTTCCATCAAGAGTAATGTGACCAGTTGTGGCACCTACTTTTAGACCTGGATACTGCACCAAAACTTGAGTCGTAAATTTCTTAACAATATCTTGAACCAAACTTTCATGTTTATCATCTATAAGAACCAGAGCATTACCGCCGCCAATATACGCAACGTATACAGGTTCTGGAAGAGATGTAATGCTATCACTACGAGTCAACCAAGATGTAGTGTCAGCCTCTACCCCAAGCTTATTGATAATTTCTTTACACAATACATACTCAAACAATCTATCCACAATAAACGATGCTCCAACATTAGCCTTCAGTTTATTGTTAGCAAAAATATACTTTTGAATAGACTGCACATCAAACAATATGGCATTTACTTGCATAGGCTCACTCCTTACCTATTAACACAACATTTATAAATGACAATATTCTCGAAATTGAACAAACTGAAAGTTGACGATTTTCTCATTTATGCCTGCTTCGTAAGATTCACTCACCAAGCGCTCACTAGTGGCGGCTAATACAGTAATTCCCACTGCTAATAGTCGTTCCACTAAAGCGTGACAGTATACAAATTCCCCCTGGCACAAGACAGCCTGTGGATTGAGACTTATAATCCTCCCTGCATATTCCTGTACTAGCTGCCCAATTTCACCAGATGGTAACGCTGGATCAATGAGGGGAAATGGTATATCTACCACCTCACCATATTGATGAGCTGCTGCCAACTGTTCATCCGACCAATATTGAGAAGGATGATTCGTATGATTGATAAACATAACCACTCCTCACTATACAAACCACAAAACAAAATTCATTTATTATTCATCTTTAATAATAGCAAATCGTATAAAAAAAATCACTCATAAATACATGATTTATGAAAGATTTTTCATATTTTATAAATTGTATATAATTACACGAATGTATAGGCTGATACCATATTTTTACATATACATCGGCCCCTACTATCAAGATATATTCTCAGATTTTTCAATATCTACTGTTTCACCTAACGATTTGAGATATGAAATAAAAGCTTGTATTTCTTGTTGAATCCATTTTCTTGGTGCTAGATTATCAAGGCGAGAAAGCTCCGCTTTCATATAGTCCTCATAAAGCTCCACCCATTCCTTATTGGTCTCTTTAGATAAAAAACAACCTCGTTCTGATAGATCAAAATCTTCAGGGAGTATCATATGACGATTCAATAGTTTTAATACAAAGCGATCGATTATATCTTGTCTAAATATATCCATTACATCGTACACTAAACTATCCTTTCGATTATTCGTGCTATGTAGAACACCTATGCGTACATCTAAACCAGCAGTCAACAAACAGGCACGTACTTCCCGTTCTAAAAACGAATAGCCATAACTCAAGATAGCGTTAACAGGATCAGGGCTAGGATGACGTCTACGGCCAGAAAATTCCCATGGTTCAGATAATACATGCCCTAATACAGAAAAATAAGTCCTAGATGCTAATCCCTCTATACCACGTAATGTGTCTACTTTTTTTGTTCTTTCTACACGTTTCAGCAACGCTTGCATCGTTCTATGTACGGCCACAAAATTTGGAATGTATTTACTCTTTTTGTACTGATTCAACAAGGCTATCTGACCTTTAATCTTACGTCGAACAATATATTTGGCCCCATCTAAGGCAAATTCTTGATTTTGAAAGCATGCTACTTGCCACAACAAACGTTGTAAAGTCGTATGCTCATCCCCTAAGGTTCCTACAAGCTGATACTTATAATCTACAAACTGAATGAGAGAACCTTGCTTCACTAAAGAAAACATAACCTGCGTAGAAATTTGAATCGTTCGGCCTAATACAAGATTTGATACAGTCGCTATAGGAATTTCTTTAATAACAGAATGATCTTTTTCAAGTACTAACAATCCTCCATCTTGTCGTATCGATATACCAGGTGTCATTACATATAAAGTTTCTAACATCACAACCTCCTAAAAAATTAAATGATCAACATCTTATCCTCTGTTAATGGAATCATTTTATTACACCATATAGGTGTCTTAGCTGTGTCAGAAATAGAGACGATGAGGAGACGCCGTGTTTCATCCCCTTGTGTTAGCACCTCGAGCTTTTTGGCAATCGTTTCTACTCTAACGTGAGCATGAACACATAAAAACACACTATACTGTACGCGGTAACAGAAGGATTCTAAATACTTAACTACCTTATTTCTAATTTTAGTATCGGAAATATCATAAGAAATAAGATACCACATCAGAACCTCCTGTATCTTTACTTTCTACCATTAGTCAGAGAATCAAAAATCATAAGCAATACAATCCCACACAAAAATATCCCTATGAAGCCAGTCATTCCATTTACTCCTTTACTAAACAACAATCATTGAATCCGGTCTTTCACCATAATTATTAGGATCTTCATCCCCTGGCATCAGCACTAAACCAATTTTTACAAATCCCATTATTTTAGCCAAAGTGGGCTCAAAAATAGCTATTATAGCGGCCACAATATAAATACCTGCTAAATAAGTTGGTCCATTTAAATCATGAATACGTCGCGATGCAATAGCTAACTCTCGAACAACAGAATACCCTATGATTGACCAACCCAATACCCAGAAAAACTTAGATACAGGGGCAAGACTAATACAAAGGCCCCCAAGATAGCCAATACCAATAATCATCAACAAATTCATAAAATAAGAGCGACGATTCATACGCCCTGATAAGGACAACATAGACTTTAATTCTTGCTGTAAATTTTCCATAATACCCTCCTTAATAATCATTCCGTGATGGTAATACAAGCCATACTAATAAAGATAAAAACAACATTGCCATATACTACCTCCTATATAAGACCAATTAAACTTATTGAGTTCATTATACGAATCATACTGAAAGTGAACTAATCAGAAAAACTAGGAACAAAAAAAGAACTGTATCTTTGTGTGATATACACAAGAACACAGTTCTTTATTATTATGTAATTTTTAAATAGATATTCCCATTCTTCGGCGCATACCGTAAACGATAAGCACTGTTGCAACGCTTGGATTAATGCTTCCAACTATGGCGCACCTGACCAGTTTCAATACCGTAAACGGTAAATGCTGTTGCAACTCACAATGTTAAATATTAATTGTGTCATGGTTACAGGGTTTCAATACCGTAAACGGTAAGTGCTGTTGCAACGCAAGAGGATATACTCCTGGTATATTCCGCACTTGGTCTGTTTCAATACCGTAAACGGTAAGTGCTGTTGCAACTTAAAGATGGTCGTTCTTTAAATGGTAAATTCTTCACATGTTTCAATACCGTAAACGGTAAGTGCTGTTGCAACTTCCTTGAATTGTTACAAACTGCACGCAAGTTAGAGGAAGTTTCAATACCGTAAACGGTAAGTGCTGTTGCAACTCATAAAATTCTTTAGCTAAATCAATGATACGTTGAGTTTCAATACCGTAAACGGTAAGTGCTGTTGCAACATTTCATTTGTAAAAAATATTGTAGAGGCTTTGAACAAAGTTTCAATACCGTAAACGGTAAGTGCTGTTGCAACAGCACACCTCAGAAAGCCAGTATTCATGGGGCTTAAAATTAAGTTTTGGCAAACCTCACACCGTAAACGGTCAGATTGGGCTCCCATTGGATCAAAAATACCGATAAGCATAAGTAAATACTGGTGGTAAATGATTTTTCTAAGGTTACAGTAATTATAAGGGTTTCTCGATTTTACGTCAATATTCTTTATCGTTTTCTTTCTGACTTATGGCTTATTTTTAATTAAATGTAGATAGTATCTAAGTTTAACAACTTTTAACTTAATTTGAATACCTAAAAAAGGATTTAGTCTATCTACTACATATAAAAAGACCTATCCATACGACATCATATGAATAGGCCTATATACAATTATATTCCATCATTATTTCTACTATTAATCCTCAAGATACCAAGCGAATATATACAACAATAGTAATCCTATTAGAGTTGACATGTACACCTCTCTATACTCAATCAAATAATTCGTCTAGTACAAAATCTACTGCTTTATCAACAGCTATTTCTATTACTAGATCCAATAGTTCATCCATATTTTCACCTCATTACAATTAAAACCTTTTAATACAAGCCTTAAAACTTACATCTCCTATTTTCTACTAATTTATATTGTAACAATTGTTTCATACCATTTTCTCCTTACATTAGTCCTCAAATAATTTACATACTATTAATCCTACGGCAAAGCCTATATATGGATACATATTATCATCTACCTTTCTTAATATATCAACCAACAACTAGTCATCAGACTTAACGGCTTGATATACGGACACACCTAATAATACACCTGCTGCAAAACCTTCCCATGCGGCTGCGGCCGCTGCTGCTGCAAATAATGGTAGCATATTAATTCCTCCTAAAATACATATAAACAAAACAAATCCTTTGACATTTACAATTTTAAATATCCAATTCTACAAGTCATTCATTACCTCCCAACTCATATGACTAAATTAACTATCCATAGTATAACCTTATCAAAGATACAATTGAATTCATAAAAACTAAGGCGAACTATCATCTTTATAATTCAAGTATTTCGCTCTGGGTTACAAAATAATTATAGAATGAAAATCGACAAATCCATATTCAAAAAAACTAAGACGCAAAAAAAGGGTGAATCTAAAGATTCACCCTTTTACATTAAATATGAAAATACACAATCATAAACGATAAAAGCTGTTACCTTGTCACCTTCGTTTTACCTTCACTTCATTCAGGTACTTGAGATGTGCGGACCTCATCGTCGTTTTACTTCTCTGCTATCTCAGACACTACGGCACATACCATAAACGGTAAGTACGATTACAACGTAGGACCTGAAGCGATCATTGATAAGAATAGGCGAATTTAGTTTTAATACCGTAAACAGTAAGTACTATTGCAATCCAGATAATACAAAAGCCTATACGGCACAAGCAGAACCGTTTCAATACCGCAAACGGTAAGTACTGTTGCAACCAAATTGGCGATAAGGTAGCAGTACCTATCTATCGCTAGTTTCAATACCGTAAACGGTAGGTACTGTTGCAACTTATCAAGTCAATTACATTATATGACTGGCTACTATGAGTTTCAATACCGTAAACGGTAAGACTATTACCTCATCACCTCTGTTTTACCTTCACTTCGTTCAGGTACTTGAGATGTGCGGACCTCATCGTCGCTTTGCTCCTCTGCTGTCTCGCCCCCTTCTGCGCATACCGTGAACGGTAAGTACTGTTGCAACTTGTATGGTATCATTTCCGTAAAAGACTTTGGAGCGGTCGGGTTTCAATACCGTAAATGGTAGGTACTGTTGCAACAAATATACTTGAACGAGCAAAAGAAAGAAATACACAGTTTCAATACCGTAAACGGTAGGTACTGTTGCAACCATGGAAAAATTATATGTAATCAATGGTAATCTTATGGAGTTTCAATACCGTAAACGATAGGTACTGTTGCAACGAGATGCTGTGTCGGAAATGGTTGTTGAAAGCTCTAAGTTGTTTCAATGCCGTAAACGGTAAGACTATTACCTCATCATATCTGTTTTACCTTCACTTTGTTCAGGTACTTGAGATGTGCGGACCTCATCGTCGCTCTGCTCCTCTGCTGTCTCGTATCCTTCGGCGCATACCGTAAACGGTAAGCACTGTTGCAACTCTAGAGATTTAGGTAGTTATGTATTAGAGCTACGGTTTCAATACCGTAAACGGTAAGCTGAATCCCTTATCACCTTCGTTTTACCTTCACTTCGTTCAGGCACTTGAGATGTGCGGACCTCATCGTCGCTCTGCTCCTCTGCTGTCTCGCACCCTTCGGAGCATACCGTAAACAGTAAGTGCTGTTGCAACTTTGCAAAGCGATATTACAACTATAGGGGCCGTTGACTAGTTTCAATACCGTAAACGGTAAGTTGAATCCCTTATCACCTTCGTTTTACCTTCACTTCGTTCAGGCACTTGAAATGTGCGGACCTCATCGTCGCTCTGCTCCTCTGCTGTCTCGCACCCTTCGGCGCATACCGTAAACGGTAAGCACTGTTGCAACCTTCTGTATTTAAAGGATTAACTGGTGGATCGGATTTGTTTCAATACCGTAAACGGTAAGCACTGTTGCAACTATCAAAGTTGGATCGAAATACATTTACCATATTTGGTGTTTCAGATACCGATAAGTATAAGTAAATACTGATGGTAAATGATTTTTCTAAGGTTACAGTAATTATAAGGGTTTCTCGATTTTACGTCAATATTCTTTATCGTTTTCTTTCTGACTTATGGCTTATTTTTAATTAAATGTAGATAGTATCTAAGTTTAA